>Ga0126338_10000182_pt1:25000-27475 | contig 27475 bp, 5 predicted proteins | sample OrbCmetagenome_2_FD_92529 | JGI IMG/M metagenome (GOLD analysis project Ga0126338, IMG submission 92529) | Coral microbial communities from Petempiche,Puerto Morelos, Mexico - Orbicella C C metagenome | ecosystem: Host-associated > Invertebrates > Cnidaria > Coral | place... | reverse complement strand
CCCCCCCCCCCCCCCCTCCCCCCTCTTTTAGCTCAATGTCTAGATCCGCCACCAGTCAAGTTTTAGGTAATCGAGAAAACACGGAAACTATATTTTCTACTCTACTAAATGTTTATGTATTATAATTCTCTGTTTTGTTTTAGTCTTTTTACCTACAATAGGTTGCCTATTGTAACAACAGTGCCCATAGATACCTACATTATTTAAAATTTAAGTGAAATGTAAAAAAAAATATAGTAATCGAGTGAAAATTGCAGAGTGTATACACCTAAACAATACTTCTATCCGGTTTCTGCGTTATCGCTATCGCCAGCAACTATATTTCTTATTTTAGATAATAGCACGCAATCTTTTTATCTCAAAGCAACCGTTTTTGAACAACCGATTCGTGCTTTTTCTTTGGGGGCAAGGGGGGAGGGTAGGGCATGGAGCAAAGGGAATGAGGAGGCCCGCTGAACACCAAGCAGTCTCGCTTGGAGACTGAGGTTTTTTTGACTAACCCCCAATACAAGTCTATCAATTCTCCTTAAACAGACGAAATTCCCATTTACTGCGTAGAGAGGTTAGAAACATTAACTACTGGTAGCCTAGTGGAAAATAAAGGATCAGGTGTAAAATTAAGCTATTTTTGGAGAGTCTGGACGGGTTTTATTAACTTGTAGCTGAGAACTGATATACAGCTGAGATCTGAGAGCTGCAAAATTTTCTAATATCCAAGAAATGGGCTGACATTTTTTAACTGACATTTGAGATACCAGGAACCCCATCCAAATCCTGGTTTTTAGTTGCATACTAAATAGACCATTTCCGAGTTGTCTTTTGTTTCTCTGTCAAAACGAGTCTAAGTGTGAAACTATTCATATGAGAATGAGTTCCGCTTACAGGTTCATTTTCATGCAAATCAAACTTATTTTCATAAGAAACGTTTTGCACGAAGACTCGTTTTGAAACAGAGGCACAAGGTAACTCGGAAATGGCCTTCGGTGAGTAAGTTAGTAAACAACTTTATTCATAGAAGATGGACGTAACGTTGAACATTGATTCTTAAAAAACTTTGGCAATGGCCCCTGGTGATATTTTTTTATTCCACCTTTATGCATAAGAACGCTGTTAGCGCCTTTTCCTTTTTCAGGACGACCAAGCAGTAATCACGCAGTCAATGCCCGGAATTTCTCAATTTTTAGTAGCCATGGTGGTTGGGGATTGGACCCCACACTGGAGGCAGTTCTTGAACAGGGTGTACGCCCCTGACCCCTGACAACAATTGAAGAAACAAAGCATGAACGGACTTAACTCAGTCATGGGCTCCTGGCTCTTCCCCATTCTCCCGCTCCACCTCCTCCCCCTCCCTCCAAACTAGCAACACAAAAACTGGCCCGTAAGATTAAAAATATGTTTTTTCCGCTTTTGTAGAGCGTCACTAAGGCTAAGGAATTATAGAAACCTTATACAGCTATAAAACACATACGACAACGGTTTTCGTTGAAATGGATTGCCATATGTCGCATCGTCATTTGCCCGCCTCTGTAGTTAAGGCCATATGTAAGCAGCTATACGAAATAATTTCCTAAAACTGTAAGGACTTGATGATAACGTCATTTACGAACACGGACAACTTGCCCCATGACGATTTGGAATCCAGACCCTTCGACTTAGTAGTTTCTGTTGTGACTTCCGCGCCCGCCTGGGGAGACAAAACATTTACACTTTTAAACGCAACGACAAAACGTTTAAGTTTCAAAGACATATTTCGACAGAACCTACTGTCATCGTCAGTTGATTGATTGACAAAGCATTGGCAGCTGAATTTATAATAAGTAGAAAAATGCTAATTGTGACAACAAGATGAAGCAAAGCGCGAAAGTGTGAGAATTATAAGCATAGTTTTAGATTTACTTGGTGTAATTGTTGATTCAAAGAGGGTTGTTTTCTTTGAATACGAATGGCCTTTTTTATCTTAAGATGGAAACTACTGCAGGCATGATCCAAAACATAGATACAATCTGCTGAACATAAGGTGCGACAATGTTCAGAATTCTGCAGATGTTTGGAAATGTAAGAGGCCTTATCACTGGATAAATGTTCTCTGTCAGTAACTGAAAGATAAAGCCTTGGTTTACACTGCAGGGGTGTGGCTGGTAGAGCTGGCTCTCGATCATTAGGGAGGATCGAAAATGGATGCGGGCGAAGTAAAAACGACAAGGCTATAGTCTTAACCTACCTTGAAGCCCTGCATCTGCTCCACAAACCGCAACCTGTGGTGTAGTAAGTGGTATAGCTGGTATAGGTTCTTACATAATAGTACCGAGTAACCAACCGGCAATCAGCTGCGAGAAAGAAATTGGGAAGAAATAAATTTACACTAGTCTTGCTATTATAATTATTTTTTATTATGCCAAACATTTCAGCTTTCGAATTAAAATTTTGAATAATCGCATAAACTTCCGTTTAGATCAGCTGTGTAAAAGTTTTAAG
>Ga0126338_10000182_pt1:0-20000 | contig 27475 bp, 5 predicted proteins | sample OrbCmetagenome_2_FD_92529 | JGI IMG/M metagenome (GOLD analysis project Ga0126338, IMG submission 92529) | Coral microbial communities from Petempiche,Puerto Morelos, Mexico - Orbicella C C metagenome | ecosystem: Host-associated > Invertebrates > Cnidaria > Coral | place... | reverse complement strand
TGCAGTAGCCATTAGGCCCACACACCTCACCCTTCTCAAAAGGACATGCTGCAATTTAATTGATTTGCATTAGAAATATTACTACTGCTTCTTGCCCTTGCGATGAACGCACGAAAGAAGGGTGTTATGTTTATCAATGTAAAAGGATGTGGAAACTAAATTTTCACTTTTTCGCGATGTCCAAGAAAGGTATTGAAAAAACGTTCCTTACCTTTGCTACAGTTATTCCCAAAGTACCTGTCATCACAAAAACAAGACTGGTTTTTGTACGTTATCAGGTCGTAGTTACATGTACCGTGGCCACTGCACAGCGTCTCTGGTAAGCAAATACTGCAATCCAGAGGTTGTCTTGTCCAGCCATGTTCACAGTAACAGTTCCCATTAAAGTCGCAGGTTCCATGGCCTGAGCAACGGACGTCTGGCCTGCACACGGAGCAGTTCTGTCCACTGTAATAACTAAGACAGTCACACGTTCCATTTCGCAAACACTGTCCATGGCCAGAACAGAAAAGGTTTGGATCACACCTGGAACATCTACCATAGGGCTCAAACCACTGACGTTTCCATCCTCTGTTACAAGGACAAGTGTAACTCCCTTGGTTATCTATACAGTATGAATTTTCCACACACGTATGCAAACCAAGCGAGCATTCGTCAATGTTACTACAGGTTTGTCCATCCCCTGACCAGCCCGGGTCACACTTGCATTTATAAGAACCGAGAGTGTTGTAACAAGAAGCATGTTTCGCGCACAGAATGGAATTAACTCTGCATTCATCTATGTCCGAACATGTGAAACCGTTGCCCGAGTAGCCTTTCAAGCAGCTGCAGTTATAACCACCAATGGAGTTTTCACACGATGCCCTTGGGTGACAATTATTGAGATCAGTACTGGAACACTCATCCATGTCTTCACACAACAAAGTCCCGTTTCGCTGAAAACCTTCTAAGCATGTACAAATGTAACTTCCTGCTGTATTTACACAAAAGGAGTTGTGAGTGCAATTTCCAATTTTGAGAGAACATTCATCAACATCGGAACAGTTTGTTAGACCATTTCCAGTAAAACCAGATTTGCACTCGCAAGAGAAGGACCCATCCGTGTTTAAACAAGTGGCATTGGCATGACAAGTATCGTTTGCAAGGCACTCATCTCTATCCTCGCAGTTCCGTCCGCCGTCTTGCCTTTCATATCCTTCCTGGCATATACATTCATATGATCCTACCGTATTGTTGCAAGTGGCTTTCTTCGTACAGTTATGAACAACGCTAGTTCGGTTTTTCGTAGTAGCATTTGAACTTGTGTTAACCATTAAATCCAAAGGAATGGATATTATAGTTGTAACGTTTTCTGCAGATTGAATGACTTCCACAATAGCCTCAACACAGTCTATCTTGCTATTGTCGCTATCATCACAGGCACAAAGCAAGGTGGAGCCGTTGTCATCGCTTCCATCACTTGAAATGTTGCGATAAATACAGGTTTCGGTTGTTGCGCAAACGCCAACTTTGCATTCCTCGAGGAGCCCTGCAAAAGTTCGAGTGATCTTTCCTTCACATTCATCAATTTCGAAACAACCATCCCCGCTCTGAAAGAAGCCTGCACGGCACTTACACTCAAAACTGCCATTAAGATTGATGCAGTCAGCATTGGGATCACAGGAGCCATAGAAATTTGGATTGATGCACTCGTCAACATCAATACAGGCTGTTGCATTTTGGTCTTCAGTATATCCTTCTGGGCAGACGCAGTAATGTTCCATCCCAACTGCAATACAAGTCATGTTTTGTTCGCACGTGTTGTTACTAGAGTCACAAGGATTCACAGGATCACATGACGAGTTATCTACAGCATCACATTTGCACTCATAACCACCAATCAAATTTTGGCATATTGGCGCTGCCGGAGGGCAATGGAATATACTCCACTTACATTCATCTACGTCCACGCATGTTCGTCCAGTGTTCATGTACTCTCCGACACAAGTGCAGAGCTCTTCTGAGGTTGCAGTATTATTTCCCACATTTGAGCTAGTTACACGGTTTGTCTGATTTCTGCAATGGTATTTCGTACAAATTCTCTCTGTGTCTTGAAATCCTTCCATGCATTCGCACCTAAAACTTCCGTTTGTATTAATGCAAGATGCGAAGGTGTCGCAGTCGTCCAAGCCAAGAGTGCATTCGTCCAAATCTTGACATTCGTCATTCATGGATCCAGTTAGTGTCCAACCTTCCTTGCAGGAACAAGAATAGTTCCCGGCCATATTTCTACAGAGCTGATTAGTACTACAGACAGTGCTATTTACGCATTCGTTTATATCATTGCAATAAAAACCATCCCCTTGCCATCCTTCGGAACAAGAACACTGAAAGCCACCGATGGTGTTGATACAAATTGCATTAGCTTGACCCTCGTAAGTAGAGCAGTTGTGTTTCTCTTCTGCACATTCATCTATGTCAACACACATGAAGCTTGTATTGAAGGTGCATCTTTCTAATGTTGCTGACGTTGAGTTCCTTTTTTCCCTCCACCCAGGCTTGCAGGCGCAAGTGTAATTGCCTTTCGTGTTTATGCAGTCTTCATTTGCGCAGCAAGAATGCCTGTTGAGTTCGCACTCGTTGACATCTGTACAATTGTAGCCATCCCCGACCCATCCAGCCTTGCAAATACATTTGTATTCTCCCGGTAGATCAACACATTTTGAATTAATGCTGCAGTTGTGACTTTCCTCGTTACATTCATCTTTATTTTCACAGAAAATGCCGTTGCCAATCCACCCTGGGTTACAGTAACATTCAAACGTTCCGTTAGATTCTTTACACGTTGCACGTGGTGAGCAAATGTTGCTCGCATTGAAACAGTTTCCTCTCTCTACGCAAGAGAAGCCATCTCCATAAAATCCTTTTTTACATTGACACTGTAAAAACGGTAACGATCCGTTGGTGACAATACATTCGGCATTTTCGTCACAAGTGTTAAAGTGGTTTTCGGACTCGCAGCCTCCACAGTCTAAGCCATCAAAATCACAAAGCCTTGTATCGCAAGCTGGATCACAGGATCCATCGCCAATAGAGGTAATGGGGCAATCATTTGAACATGTGCAATCTCCACCATCATAATCGCAAATTCTACTGTTGCATTGAAGATCACAGTGACCGTTACCAAGATACTCTTTGGGGCATTTCTTTGAGGAACAAATGCAGTCCATATTGTCGTAATTGCAAGGCTCTACAAAGCAATCAACGTTGCAAATTCCATCTCCTAAAGACGCATTTGAACAACCAGGTGCACACTGACAATCATTGGCATCAAATGAACATTCTTCTACCTTACATTGTGACTGACAGATGCCATCTCCCACCATACTCAGTTGGCATCTTGGAGAACACTCTTGAACGATAGGTTTGGGGCAGTCATTGTCATCGAAGTTACAGGCCCGAACATTACATACAGAATCACATTCACCATCACCACGAAAGCTTGGAAGGCAGCCTTCAAAGCACAGATCTATCGTCGAAGCAGTTTTAGCTGGGTCACAATCTTCTCCGTCAAAGTTGCAGGCAGACACATTGCAGGGCAAGTCGCAAAAACCATTTCCAACCATTGGAGGCGAACAAGCTGGAGGACAGTTTTCTCCTGTGACTTGTAGGGTGCAATCTCCATAGTCGTACAAACAGGCGGCCACGTTACAATCCTCATTACACACGCCGTTTCCTTGAAGATTTTGGCTGCAAGAACACGTTGGAATGGTACTACAGTCTCCTTCGTCCACACCACACAATTCTGTATTACATTCAGGATCACATATCCCATCTGCTAGCATTACTGATCGACATCCGGGACTGCACTCCTTTTCAACACAATCACCACCATCATGGTTGCAAAGTGTGTTGTTACACACCTGGTCACATGATCTGTCACCAAGCCATGCATCTGGACAAATACAAACGTTCCGACAGTCTCCTTTGTCTTGTAAACAATCAAGTGTATCGCAATCTGGATCGCAAACGCCGTCACCAATCCAGATTTGTGGACATAGTGGAGTACATAACTTGATTTTGGAACAGTCATTTCCATCCCAACCAAAGTTACAAACGCACACGCCTTCGATGCAATTTCCATGACCAGAGCAACTTTCAGGGCAGTTATTGATCTGGCACTTTTTTCCAGTATAGAATAGATCACAATAGCAGCTCCCATTTGCCATACAAACGCCATGTCCAGAGCATGAGGTCAGAGAATTGCATTCACGGCTGGCCTGTTGTGTTGGATCATAGTGCTTGAGTTTGTTGGTTTTAATGGTTTGGCGGGGTATTTGGAGATGGAAATATGGTGTTACAGTTCCGCTATAATTTTGAGCAAGGGTGTAGAACAACAATCGGGCCTCCATAAGCGCGTCAAGACCTATTTGAAAATTGGTTTTATTTTGCAATGAAGAGGTTTTGAGTTCAGCAATATCGTAGTCAGCGCCACAGCTACCAAATGGAGATACACGGTGAACTCCAAGCTCAATAACTTTTTCGGCAGTTAACAAAGTCAATTTTTCAATTGACGTGTTCTGAGACAACAAAACCTCCACAAATTTGACAACTCGGCGCCTGTAGTTTCTAAAAACAAGAGGTGAATGAAGATCAGAAGTGTCGAGTATTTCGAGGACTACCATCTTAGCCAAAGAGTAGAGGCTGAGTGGTCCACGTGCGATGTCGATTAATTTCTCTCCAGTTATCGTCTGTAAGTGGTACAAGACCTTCAAAGTTGTAACGGAAAAGAAATCACGGATGCTTCTCGGTTGTAGCCAAAAATCTGATTGGTTGTTGTAGTTCGATGTGCACTCTCCATTATCGTGATTACATTGTTCTGTATTACAGGCTTCATCGCAGATCCCATTGTAGAAATGTTTCACTTGAGAACAACCAGGGCTGCATGGAAGCAGGTACTCCAGGGGATCTTTATAAACACTGTCTTGTGCAACACTCAAGCGCACAAAATTGGGCAGAACTGAGCCTATACTTGTTAAAGCTGTCCCAATGATCTGCCCACTCTGTACACTGCTAATATTAAAGGGTTCAAGATGAGAGATAAACACAATATAACCGGCCCATTCACTTTTGGGCCAGCCCGTGATCTGAATGGAGTCATCCGTTGTTTTGACGTTACCAGATATCGGAGAATAGATAACCTGTGATTGATTTACAAGCAAGTCAAGCCAGTGAGTTAATCTGAAACAGCCTTGCAACAGTATTCCAGTACATGGCTCTCTGATATTCCAGGTACATGCCCCTGATCTAAGGCAATGTTCTCTATTGTCGATGCTTCTACAAGAGGGCACTTTCTTGCTTTCAGATGCTACGGATCCAAAGAGACCGCAAAAGCTTTGCAGTCCAGCTCTGTTTTTTGAAATGCGTAGCATTCGGGGGAACAGTTGATGAAAACTTGGATGATTAGCTATACTTAAGCAAATGAGGCTCTTTTCGGGTTTCGGGATTGTTAGGTGAACATTGACAGCCACAGCTGTTGCATTTCTGATGAGTTCCTTGTTTGCCGTTTGAATGTCAATTATACTGACATTTAACAAAATAGATAAGGATTGGAGAGTGTCGTTTTGTCCTGCCATGTAGACGCAGCCCCTCTCAGAACAATCATCGCCATAGTAACCTGATAGGCAATAGCATTCCCCATTTTTGCATATTCCTTTTCCACTACACAGACGACCTTGGTTTGTGGGACAACTAGATGTACATGTTCCATGGTACCACTCCGATGGACTGCAGAAAGCTATTGCTCTTGGTCTTGCTGGTCCACCCTCAGCGCAGACGGGGCGATCTTCAGAAAGTGAAGACCCACACCAACCACAATGATATTTAGAAACACACTCGGAACATCTCTGACTGTGGTGACATGTCCTAGAGCATGGTAGGCTGAATATAGCTTGGTGTTGACTGCAACTGGCGAATTTCTCTTTCGAAAGACAAGCATGGGAACCTTCGCACCAAAAACAACTACTGCTAGTTCCACCAACAATACACTGTTGGCAAGTGGCATACACTCTGCAGGTGTCGTCGTCGCCTGAACCCTTCTGAAATTCTGTTGCATTAAATGCCGACCACAAAACTTCCAAGAAATAGCTTAAACAGAAGTCTTTAAGCGGGCGAATAAAACCTTCCAGGTTTGAAGTTTGGTTTAAAAAGGTGGAAGTGATTATCGCCGCATCCCAATTTCCATCGCTGTTTGGCATTTTCGAAAGATTATAGAATCTTTTGTATCTATTTTTCCAGCTGTACTGAACATTTGGGTTTGATGGACAGTAGTAGTCAAATAGAATGTCTGAAAGCGTTTCACCTTCAGACAAATTAGTCATCTTTAGCTGCGTACCTAAAATAAACCCGTCAATGGCACTACTGATTGTTGATATTGGAAGTCGCTCTTGACACAGCTCCCTTCTTGCCCTTGAAGTATTCCACGTGCTTGCAAACTCGTCGGTGCTTAAAAGTATAGAAGTAATCCACGTGAAAGCTGCCAGAGGGTTATTGATATTTGGGAGGAAAAGAGAGCTTTCACTTCCATCGATATGCCCTATTTGAGACGAAAGCATCCCCGCCAGAATAAAATCTATTTCAACGTGGGCGCCAGAGATTCTGTATTGCCTGTCAAGGTTTCTTTGGGTATTTCCTGTGCTGGATTCCATCTTTAATACTGAATAGGACACCGGGTAAAACAGTGATAAGTATTTCCAAATCAAGTTATACCGTCTGACTCCGTTGCCGGATTCTGTTGAATGCAAAAGAGACCATGCCAGTGACGAAATTTCCATCACCGTTTTCTCTGAAAATGTCGTTTCCAATGCTAAGATATCGCAGAACAAGTCATCACAGGGAGAGGATGAAATGTTTAGAACAAATGTTTGACTGTTTGTACTGACAAGATTGGAAGCAGTTATATTTATTACAAATGTTCCTGACCGTGGAAAATGATGGGTGACCGTCTCAGTAACATTATAAAGGGACGTGTTATCCCCAAAATCAATGGTAAACGAAACATTTGTTCCGCTGGCTGATGGACTCAGACGCAGTGCGCGGCAAGCTCTGCGATCTCCACTTACACTAAGGGTGATATTCATGACTGGAATTTGAACAACCACTCTGTCACTTGCTGTGTCATTGCTGACATGGTTTTTAGCGAATATTCTTACATCGTAGGCACCTGGTGAGTTGAACGTATATGAAGCAAACCCATATTGGCTAAAGGCTGAGTTAAAACTGTACTTGTACTGGACATTTGTTCCTGATAGTGCAAATGCAGAGAATAAAATCGCTTCTCCAACTGCTTTTGGACTTTCCGATATTATGGTCACACCTCGAATAGGCCTTTCACAAAAAGTGCCATTTCCTATCCATCCTTGCCTGCACACACACTTAAACAATTGTCCTTCTGGTCCCTTCCGAAGGCAAGTGGCATTGGGATGACAGTTGTTTTCCCCCGTTACGCACTTACCCATGTTAATAATATCATCAAAGACAGCCCTTTTCTGTGCTTTTTCGTTATAAGCTTTGTTTAGATTTCCAGTGGCTCGAAGAGATTCTTTTCGTGCTGCATCTCGCAAGTTTCTCCTTAGCTGTTCCTCTTTTCGTGCTCTTTCCAACTCGCGTTCCTTTGCCCTTACGCGAGTTCTTTGATCACTTCGATTTCTCTGAAGCTTCCTCTTTTTTTTCTCTTGTTCTCTTTTTTCTTGGGAGAGAGCATCACGGCGATAGATTGATCGTTTTCCAAAAACACTTCCAAAAACTTTTATAACTTTCTTAACTTTGCCAGCCAGGTTGCGAATGCCTCGGGCTATCTCATCTTTTATTTTTTGAGCTATTTTGCTGATTACTTTAATTGCATCTTGTAATCGCTTTGAAATGTTTTCAAAGACTCTTCGCGCTTCTTCCACAGCGTTGTCGACGCGAATAACATTCCTCACAGATTGTTCTAAGGCTTTTCCTGCGTCAGCTAGTTGTGTACCTGCTCGTTGTGCAATCTTTCCTGCTTGTTCAACTGCTCTCCCAGCAGCTTCTACCGCTCGGGAAGCCGCCTCTCTCGCAGCAGCAGCCGCCTGTGCAGCAGCTCTGCCAAACCTTTCGGCAGCCTCGCTTATGACCTTCGAGGTGTCAACCAGGTCGTTGAGGAATTTGCCGAGTTCTTTGACCGGAAAATTCAGCCCTTTCTTAAGTAAGTTTTTCATAAGTTCAGCTGGATCACCAATTAAATCGAAAACTCCCTCTACAAGTGCTCTCAGTATCTCACGAGGATTCCTTCGGAATAGATCTTTAAGCAAAGCAGGAGCTTTATCCTTAATTAGATCCAACAAAAGCGAACGAATTCTGTCAGGCCTAGCGTCTCTTGTGTTAAATGTTAATGAGAGCTTTAGTGTTATTCCCATGAAGCGAAACGAGACAGTCATTGTACTACGACCTGGAAATGAAATCTTCAAATCACAATCAAAGCCAGTATTCAACGCAATTCCTCCAATTTCTACACCACCTACGCTTATTTTACCAAGATCAACCTCTAAATGGAAGCGAAGTCTTGCTTGTGCTTGAACGTTAAAAGATAAACCATTCACAATGAGATCAATATTCAAGCTCGATCCCATAAACATAGCTGTGGCCTTTATAACTGATTTCAAGGGGGAAACCTGTATGTAAAGATGTGACTTGAACAACCGTACTCCCATAAGATGGACAGCTGCATCGGCATCCAGAGCAAACGTAGGGCCCGGACTATAGACTTCCGCTTTAACCTTTCCACTGAATGCGAGGACGTCGAAAATATTAAATTTTAACTCCCCAGATAAAGAAATCATATCGATTGATACTCTCGCCTCGCCACTTAGTAAATCTTTATTAGAAAGTTTAACCTGGGCGTTTCCAAAGATCATCACTGGATTGGAAGTATCCTCCAACTGTATCCTCGTTTCAGCGGTTAAACCAATTAATATCAGGCTTTTTATACCAACCTGCAGCTTCAAGGAGAGGCTAGCATTACCAAAGTTCTTCATTCGAAATTTGGCGTCAATAGAGAGAAGAGGTAGATCGGCGGAAGTTATTACCAATGCGTCATCCCCACTTTCTAATAATGCATACGGCCAGATGTCTTTGTTCTTCTTTAGCTCGGTTGGTGTAGATGCTGCAAACTTGAACAAATGCCACCGGAATGGACCGATTTTGAAAGCAGTGTCTAAAACACGGTATCTCAGTGGCACAACCTGCAATAGCCATTTTAGCTCCCACGTTTTCCAGAAGTTCATGTAGCCAACCAAAAATCTCTTCGCATCTATCGGTGGGACGTTCAGTTTGAGCTCTGCGCCGCCAGTAAACATAGGCAATTTTATCATGGTCTCCTCATTTCCATCTGAAAGTTTCACGACGAGTAAAGTACTGTTTTTAAAATCATCGAAAGAGAGTAGATGATTTACATCTGTGTAGAACTTCAAAAGTCTTACAAGGAGGGAACCAATCTCACCATAATCAGGTCTTCGATGGTAGATTGTCACCTGGCCGTGCAGATTAATAAGCGTGGGATATTTAATGGAAAACGGGGCGGCAAAAATCGGAATCGGAAAAGCGCTCACAATTATGAAGAAGCAATCTTTACAAATTATTCGCGTTTCCATTTCCTCTGCATTTGTAATAAAAGACTGCCTTGGAATGTTTGAGAGGAGTAATAACTGTAAAAGATCCCATAGGTATATTTCAGTACTTATGTCCACATAAGGTACTCCAAAAGCCGAACCAATCGAGAATCTGCTTAACGAGAATCCGGCCAAATTACTCCCAGGCGTTACTGGTAGGATAACATTGACTGATTCATCATTCTGAACCTCAAGACTGAAAGCTAAGGGGCCGTTCTCAGCCACTGATAAGGCCACAGTTATTTCTTCGGGAAATTCTAGATTTCTGAATCGCTCCATGCCTTTTGGAAGGTTGTCTATGTTGCAGCCAATCCGACGTAAAGGGCCAATCACATCCGGAGGAGGCCACAGGGGAATGTTTACCTTCAACAGATCGTGGACGAACGGAATGTTTCTGAAAAACTGTCTCAGGAACGGTAGCGTAAGCGGAATACATAGCCGTTCTAATCCCTGAATATCCATGATTGCTGAAAATCCATCTCTGGTGTACCCAAAGTTTGGCAGTTTAAGGTTGACGAAGGAATCTTCCTGACAAAGCCAAGTAAAATCGCAGGTGTACTCCTCCCCATTTTTCGTGCAAGGAATAATGTTGTCCAGAATTGGTATTGTTTTTAGTTTCAACGCGAATCCTGTCTTCTTTGTTATAACGACATCCATCGCTAATCTGTTCTTGAACACTTTAAAGGGCAGAAGGTTGTTAAGGACGTCAAATCCAGTGATATCAAGGGCTATTCCAAGCTCAGGCGTTTGTCCCGTGCTAAATACTATCTTGGGATCAGAAAACTTGATGTTAAGATCGCAATCTATGCCAGCAAGTTTCTTGTGAAGTCCGACATCAAGTGGTTTCTTCTTGATTGTTAATATAGCCGATCGTGATGTTACAGTAATCAATCCTTGGAGATCACTGAAGTGTCTTTCCAGTGGAATACCAGTAAAGGAAGCTTTAGTTGATGCCGTGAGCTGCCAATCTTTGTTCTTCTTTAGATCGAGCTCCAAGGTTTCAACAGCAAGACTTGCTTTGAAAACGTTTGACGGATCAGCCATCGGAAGCGGAAAACTAAACCCTTCGTCAAACCCATGAAGATCGCAACGAATACTTGCATTGAGAACATCAAATTGAGGTTTACTAAATATTACGCTCAGGCTATTCAAAGTCACTGTATTGAAGCGTAAGAAGGCAACAGGGACAGTTTTCAACAACTGATCTCCACCAATAAGACTTGCCAAGTCATAAATATTTAATCGCTGCCTGGTGAGGTTTTCAATTTTTAGATGAACATAGTCGTTGTAAACTGACAGCACTGTTGAAACGGTGGCCTTGCCAATTTGTAACTCAACAAAAACAGTTGCCTTTACTGTCTGTCTTATTGCATCAAAAGGATCTTTGACAAACAGCTGTATGAATACGTGCTGAAATTTTATTTCCAAGGGAAGCCAGACGTTGCTGAGGTTTGCTTCCAATACACACGTTATGTTGAATAATCTAAATCGAGGATTTGGGCTGAAAGCTGCTTTGAAGCTTTTTAATTCAAAGTTGTTGGCTTTTGATAGAATTTTATCGGGAAATAATGACTTCAGATCAAAGCCTCCCCCCGTCAGTGCAACAATTTTTGCTGCTGACAGCGAATTGGATTTATCTTGGTGGATGTTAAGTTCCCAAGCGGACGAGGAGAGGTGTGGCATTGTGAGGACTCCGCGGGACTGGATGACATTCGATCCGGTTCCAAGGGAGATGAGACATGCCAGGCGTCCAGCTACACTAACTCGAGAGGCTGTTTTAACGTTTACTTGTGCGGTTATGTCTTCTATTTTCAGCCATTTATCCATAAGTGTGACTTGGTATTTAACAGAAAACCCCAAGCTAAAACTTTGTACCTGCAGCTTTGTCAAAGGGGGTGATAGTCGTAAGTTCAAGAAGTTCAACGAAATCTTCAGTTTGCCAAAAACAGGTGGGAAGAGCTTTTCTAATACGAAGCCACCAATCAACCTCAGTCCAATTTCTGGTAATGTAATTTCTGGCAATTCTTGGAACCCTATTTTCATTTCAGGTAGGTCTGGCAGAGTTGGTGCAAATGGTATTTGAAAAGAAATAGGATGGGCTTTCAGGAGAAACCTTCCCAGTAGAAAAGCTTGAAAGGCTTGTCCAAATTTCACATCCAAAGTAATGTTTTGAAGTGTTAGGAAGCCGTCCAAGTTCCAGTGCTTCAGGGCAGTTGCAGTCAAGTTCAACCCTGTCAAGCTTCCCGTGAAAGACTCAAAGTTCGCTTCAAGGGGCCAAAGGCGAACGTTTCCAATGATGTCTGAAATCGGCGTCAGTAGTCCAATCGGGATTACCTTTCCAACCAAAGGTAAAACAGCGATCTTTGAAAGATTAAAAATGACCGCACTTTTCAATTTTAATGTAATCACCGGTCGATGGGAGTCCGGTATGTTGCATTCTAGTGGTAACACAAGGCGCTTCTCATTGTCTACGAGCTCCAGGCTGCCAGTTATGCTGAGTGTATAACTGGAGATGTCATTGAGGTCTATTACGCGTAAATTCATGGAAGGGGCTGTCAGCGAACAGCAAGATCGGAAAAAAGACCAAGCTTTTGAGATCTGTACTTCAAGAGCAAACGAATTCAAAGAATCATAATTGTTCGAGATGGTAACTTCTACAGACTGCACCAACGACGCATCTGCAATGTCTAGACCAAGGCGATTGGCTTCTGGTAATATTTTCAGCCCTGGGATCATCCTTTTTAAAGCATCCTTGACCAGCTGATCTAGTCGAGTAGCGTTCACTGGCTTTACAAGAGAAAACACGTGACCTGCAGAGGAATTCTTCAATTCTAGTTCCAAGTGCGTGTATCCTAGTAAAAGGAATCCCCTTAACTTGAAAACTCGAGGGCTCATAATTACTGTTGCGTTTGAAACTAAGAGAACTCCAATCCCACCAAGGTCCCAAGGCGTACTGCAAACCGCTCTAAATTCATTGATTTCGTAAACTGTCATTTTTTCATCGAAGGATATCTTCAGTTTTTCAATAACTAACTCTGGGAGAAACGATTCGAGGATTTGTGGAAATTTGCTTGAAATAGCATTGACCAGCATTCCAGAAACCTGCTGAAATGAAACACGAGGTGCTCTATTTGCAGGTAGGCCGATTGTAAGGGTTTGGTTTGGTGATGAGGGGACATTCATCTCGAATGGTATGCTAGTATTTCCACCTACCAAAACCATCACTCCTCTGATAAATGCAGCAAAAGGCTTTCCTGCGTCGATGTCAATCGAAAGATACACATTGGCCACATCAAAGAATTCACTGAGTAATTCCCACGAGTATTTCCGAAGGGCTCCCGTGAATGTAACTTTCCTGAATGAAAGGTCCTTTGCTAAATAGAACGATGCCTTTTGAAGGGAAAAACCAGGTACGTCTGAGAGTTTAGTTCTCACCAGACCATTCAAATTTTGCTGAAGTGTTGCATTACCATAAAAAGTTCGATAAACATTATTGACAAAGAACGAAATATCATTGATGTCTGCAGACTTCGAAAGCTCAATCAAGGCAACTTGAGACGACGGTGGCCATTCAAGTTGGCAATGCAAGCTCAATTTTCCGAGGATTACTTCTCCACTTATTAGGGTGCGATTTGGCGTGTAGAACATTTTCAGGTTTTCAAGATAATAAAATGAGAAGTTCCATTTTGTCTTCGATGGGACCTCTATGCGAAACTCGGTTATCTGGAAAGAACCAGTTAAAGTTGCAGGAAACTGTAATGTCAGCTTTTTGAGCATGACATCTGTCAGTATTGTCTTTGTAAAGGATGGAAATACGCTACTCAGTCCTCCAAGTTTCAACAGGTTGCTGAAATGTAATTGCATTTTCTCTGCATCCTGAAGAGATAGCGATAACGGTTCAGCTTTTGTTGGAATTTTAATCACGAAGGGAAAAACGATGAGGGTTGGATGTCCGATGAGCGCTCGTCCAAAAACTTCTCCTTTTATTTCAGCTAAGATTGAACCTGGCGGATTGATAACTGTCACTCTTAACGTCGCGTTCTCCAGTTTGGTCGGCAATGATGCTTGATCGAAAACGTTCCAATTTGCAGGCAGTCTAGCAAGGATAATCACTTTGGCTAGCTCCAGCTTTGGCTGCAATCTGTAGTTTATTTTCAATAAGTCGAGGCCAAATAAAGATGATGATAGGTTCATACGCATAAAGTTAGTGTCTGGTCGACGGTCGTTTCTTTCGTTGACACAAGAAAGAAAAGCTTCGATGGCAATTGACAAATTTCTGTGTTTTTCTGCCTCTAAGGTCAGATGCTGGCCGGTATCTTTCAGCATAGCAACTCTTAACTGTTGTCCGCAGATGTCAATGACTGCTCGAAATGAGTCTTGTTCTTGTGACAATTCGAATGTGGCATTAGCGATAAAAAGTTTTCCTACTATTGTTAAGGGCCTGACCGAGATAGTTGTGACGTTAACTATGGAGATGTTGGAAAATCCAGGAGTCACATGCAAGATAAAGGTGGGGACTGTAATGGTCTGAGAAATGTCAGTAATTGCCTTCAGGGTGTCTCTAACATCGGCCACAGTAGAAAATAAGGGCGCCAAAGAATTGAAGTCGACAACAGCAGTTTTATCTGAGGCGTGGATTTCCAAAGAATCATCGGGGTGTTTTGGAAAGAAAAGTTGAATGGGCAACCCTAATGTTTTTGAACTAGAAACTGCTTGATTCAGTGCAGCGAGAAATCCTTTGGCTTGCACTTCAAATGTTTGGTTCGTAAACCCAAGTTGTATAATGAGTTTTGGTTGGACAACTTTAAACTGGAACTTGTTAAAGGCATCCCATCCAGGGATACGAAAAACAGTTTGAATTGATGACACGTTTCCTTCATCGAACGATATAAGGAAAGTTTCAATGGAAAAGCCAAAGTTTCCGACCCCAACCAAATGAAAAGGTGGTAGAGAACCATTGATGCCTACCTGATGGGTGAGTCTTCCGGCGAAATCATTAATATCAGGAATTGGGAAGCTCCTGTTGGTAGGCAACTGTATGGTTCCACTTCTGTTCAGAGGCCATGGAAACTGGACAGGGATGTTTAGGCGTCCAATCTTTGCGTCAGCATGCTGTACCCCTAAGCTGTCATTCCAGCTATTTACAAGGTCAATGTTTGCTTTACGCAAGGCCTCCTTCACATCATGCAGGGACGTAAACTGCTTTCGATAAGTGCAGAAACAACCACCAAGGCACCACACCTGAAGGGAAAGAACAAGCCATTGAAGCGTTAAATGAATTACATTCAGAAGCTATTCTGGTGAATAACCCGCGGAAGCATAAGCAGGGTTGACTAGAACTCCCACAAGTTTTCGCACTAGGTAAAATACAACATTAATAGATACTCTCAGTTTTCTCTACTAGTTGAGATGGATTTGTTGGTTATGACGTCGCATGATGTCATTAAATCACCATTTTGTATCCTCCATCAAAAATTCTAAAATTCAAGGTGGCTCTGAACCCCATGTACAGATTTCGTTTAAACTTTGCCTAAAATTGCATGTTATTCTGCTAATCGAAATGCGATAATATAAAAGGGTTTCTCCGAGCCTTTTTTGAAACATAAGTACTTAAAGCTAAAATTAAGGACGTTTTAGCAGGTCGTACTGTTGCTATAGTAACATATAGTGTCACGGAAATGAGAACGACGTGTTTACCAATGATTAGGATTTTTAAGATACCATGATTGTAGCATCTGGTGATCAAGAGTGGTCGTAATGATCCATCAAAACTTACGTCTTGGAAAGTGCTGTAAACAGTTTTGAGCCACGTACACAGCAATAGCAATTCATCCAAAAGAGCCAAAAATTTGCTAAACAACTTTGGTAACTCCGCTTAAGACTAAACCCGTCGAAAGCCAGAACTCTCTAACCTGGACCTTGCAGGTATTGTACATGTTAAGAAAAACCCTTTGCACGATTCCAGTGGCCTGAAAAAACCTGTTACAGTTCTTGAGTCATTAACATAATTATGATGAAAAGCAACACAGCTTGAAGAAACTGCAAACCATCGTCCATGTCTCGAACTGTTGAAATCTTACAATATTTGAAAGATGTCTTCGGAAGAACAAATACCCAAGAAATCCAAGAAGGCTATTCCCAGCTATACTTGCTGGACAAATCTGGCGGCCAAAATATTTTGTTAAGGTGTCATTATGAAAGAAAGTTTCTTGCAGAGATTCATTTACCCCAGTTTTTCAAAGAAATCCATTAGCATTTCCTGTAGTTAAGACATCATACAAAGATTTTCTATAGCAGGAATTTGTTTTCCGCAATAAAAAAGATATCTTATTGGACGGACGCCCTTTATATTTTGCAATAACTAGTTCGAAAAAGGAGTATGCCTCATTTCATCTCATCCAAGGTCTCCTAGACGCAGACTTCGGAGACTATTTCGTACATATAATTTGCAGAGAAATATTGTTTTCAAATTATTTTCGCAACCCCCAAAGACTTCTCGAAAAGGCAAAAGGACCCCACTAGATAAAACTGAATTCATGTCCGCTTTCATCACAAACCTACATAAATCTCCTTAAAATGAATCTGATCAATAATGCATGACATAATCGAACTTAAGGCGCGCACAAAATTGAAATGAAAACCATATACAAGGACAACAGGCTGCCTTTTACTTATAGAATAATATATAGTTACCAAAAAAGACCTGGTCCTTCATGAGAAACCAATGTGCTTTGTGGATATATATTGCAAAATTACGGATTCAATAATCCACACTCCTCAAAACTGTACTATGTTTCCCGCAGATCGAAATAATGTTTGACAGAAAAACTAATATAAGAGCAGAAATGTATTTTGTCAGAAAACTCAACTTCACCCTCTTGCATGCTGTAAACATTATTATACAACAAAAAACTTATCACATGGGGAAATTTCAGTGTTCGATTTTATAGCAAATCATATCATAAATACTGAGTGATACGTTTTGCAAGTGAATATATGAAAGACCATTTATTTGAACTCCGCAGTTTAATAGGGTCTTTTATAGTATTTACTTGGATTCTTCCCATCTACAGGTATATTACGAACGCACAACGTGACCAGCTTCGAGATAGAATTTGTTTTCCGGGCTTTGATTTCACAATTGTGGTATATAACTGCGATGATCAATCATGTCTTTACAGTGATACGTGATTCGTTTTTCTCTCTGAGAGTATTTGTATCGAGCAATCCTACGATTGTGTGAAACCAGTTTTATTTTTCTTCGTTTAATTCCTTAAGAGCCATTGCCTGTAAATATGGAGAATCCGACGACAGGTCGGAAAATTCGGATTTTCTTTTATTGCCTCAAAAAGACCCTTTGGTGGACTATTTTCAGAAATAAACTTCCAAAGTTCCAGCGAGTTCACATTTTTGTGAAATCTGGGAAAGTTCGAAATACCGCTCAATCCACCAAAATGGCCGATGGAATTTATGCAAAATTGCACATTTTCAACAGGCCAGTACAGAAAGAAGGGAAGTTGGCTGGATTTGATATTCACACAGTTTGTAATTTACACTTTGATCATTCTTCTGAGCTAAACGTCATCTCGAAGTGAACACGTTTTGTCTAATTTTCCGCCGTTTGAAAAATACAACGATCGCAAGTTAATTTACATCTAAAATTTCAACTGATTTTAGAGGGTCATAACTCTTCTAGTATACAAATCTCTTGACAAATAAAAGGTTCTAAAGAAAGAGCTATGCTATGGGTATACCATATCTAAATGGCTAGTTTGGCCCGTGAAAATTAAGCGCGCTAGACGAAAAACTATAAAGGGTATTTTGACCAATTGCGCCATTCTAAGAGGACCGACCTGAAAATTTAACTTCGATTTTGCAGTCATCTTTATGAACATAATTCGACATGTTTCATTACACAAATTATTCTTTGACATTGTGTACCACACAAGTAAGCAACGATTTAAATCATACCTCAGAAATGGCCTTGGTTATAGATGGCAAAGTCCTGTAGAAATCCGGGTGAGAAGACGACTAGACTTGACTCTTGTGACGGGTCATAAAGTCATGAACGGGAGTTTCACAATCCGAAATCGCCGTAAATTTGACAGATAATATCGAGAAACGCTACTTCTTTTTTGGCCATTTTCCCTATGTATCTTTTTCTAAAACAATGTAGGGGAAAAATTTCAAATGCAGCGGTTTAAGACTGTGACTGGTCAGCCAGCGTGTTAGATATGTTGTCGTGGTGAATTGCATGGCGTGACACCGTGACAAAGAGAACAATGGGGAATAATGACAATATGTTGTGTACACAAACGTTACATGTACACTTGCGTTTCGTTCCGAGCAAAAAGTGTAACGGCTCTATCAATCGTTGCAGTCGGGATTGGTTCCCCTTTTTTTAACGTAGAAAGAGAGAACTAATAACAAGAGATATCCAAGGAAGAAGTAGCGATGCCTTTTCTCCATTTATTCGCCAAAGGTGCTCAAGTTTTGAATGCAGGACTACCGTTCCACCTTGAAGGCCGACATTTTGCCAAAAGCGTCTGCTTGGGCGGCTGATTTCTAGAGGACTGTGCCATCTATAACCAAGGCTTATTCTGAGGTATTGTTAAAGTACTGCTTAAGTGTACAATACACGATGCCTACGAATAATTTGTGTTATGAAACATGTCGAATTATGTTTATAAAGATGACTGCAAAATCGAAGTGCTCGCTCGTCCAAAAATAGCGCAATTGGTCAAAATACCTTTATTGTTTTTCGTCTAGCGCGCTTAATTTTCACGGGCCAAACTAGCCATCTAGATATGGTATACCCATAGAGCTCTTGTTTTAGAACCTTTTATTTGTTGAGAGATTCGCATACTAGAAGAGTTATGACCCTCTAAAATCAGTTGAGATTTTTCTTGTAAATTAAATTGCGATAGTTGTATTTTTCAAACGGCCAAGAAATAGACAAAACGTGTTTACTTCAAGATGACTTTTAGCTCAGAGGAATGATCAAAGTGTAAATTACAAACTGTGTGAATATGAAATCCAGGCAAGTTCCCTTCTTTCTGTACTGGCCTGTTGAAAATGTGCAATTTTGCATAAATTCCATGGGCCATCTTGGTTGATTGAGCGGTTCGAGCTGTCCTAGATTTCATAAAAATGTGAACGCGCTGGAACTTTGGAAGTATATTTCTGAAAATAGTCCACCAAAAGGGTCTTTTTGAGGCAATAAAAGAACCTCCGAATTTTCCGACCTGTCGTCGGATTCTCCATATTAGGCACAGACGTCGCCGGCGTGACGACGGCAACCGGAAACGTGACATTTCTTTCGAGACTTCACTGCGCATGTACAACACGTTGTGACGTTGCCCTGAGGTCGAGAACGTGAGAACGCGGGGTTTCACGTCGCGACGAAAACGTGAGTACTTCATCTTTTGTTTTGATCCCTTTTAGCTTACTTTTGTGCTATTTTGGTGCGAACCAAGGTAAAGTTGCATAATGATTGCCTTTATGCTTAAAACAATGTTCTGAAAGTATTCCTGGACTCATTTTTTCATAACTGAAAAATTGTTTTTCGCATGTCAAACTAGCCTTCAGCGAAGAGGTTGCTTTCATCCAACGTAATGCCGCTTAGTATAATTAGTTTTTTCAGATTTTCTCAACGTATAATCGGTAGATTGCTATAGCTTGCAATAACATTGATTTTATTTTGGCAATCCCCTCGTCTTGGTATTTCGTTTAACATAGAGGCTTTTTTAATCGACTCGATGAATTTTGTATTCGAACAGTGTGTACATGTATTTTTTTAATGTTTACAAGAGCTGACAAACTTCGCGCTACTAAATTGTCTCGCCTGGATTTTATTTCTTGTACATACAAGATTATTGCATGCTTCGCAAATAGAATGCTGTTTACGATTCTTTATCAAAAGAGCTGGCAAAACTCCCGTATTTGAGCGGCCGATCAATGTGTCGAGTGAAAAACGCAGTGAGCTAAGATTTTGTTCAAAATCTATGTTTAGCAATAAAATCTATGTTTAGCACAACAAGGTGCGTGTGTAATCTTGGCAGTCTAAAAATACACCTGTTTTTTCCTCAATGAGCGGTGATACAAACTTTGGTTAAAAATCGCAATTAATTGCTTTAGCAATACACGTTTTACACGTAAAATAATTTTTGCTCTTTACATTTGACATTTCAAAGCAGGCAAAGTTTTTAAACTTAAATTGTTTCGTTATTTTTCGCAATGATTTTACATCTCTTAGTAAAACATGAATAGTATAAGGTTTAATTCCATCGAGTTATTTTTCAACTATAGTTTATCTTCAACTCGTAGATG
>Ga0126338_10000181_pt1 | contig 27643 bp, 16 predicted proteins | sample OrbCmetagenome_2_FD_92529 | JGI IMG/M metagenome (GOLD analysis project Ga0126338, IMG submission 92529) | Coral microbial communities from Petempiche,Puerto Morelos, Mexico - Orbicella C C metagenome | ecosystem: Host-associated > Invertebrates > Cnidaria > Coral | place: Petempiche,Puerto... | reverse complement strand
TCATTTGTCGGAGTTTTGGTGGGTTGGGTGGTGTTGGGGGGGGGTAGGGGGTGGGGGGGGGGTCGTGGGGGGGGAGTTTATGGACCTTGACTCTGTCTCAGGCCATAAATATGCAAAAAGAGAGAAATTGGCCAGTATCCAGCCATCCTGACCTCATGCTAGGTCAATAACCCATATAAATACACAGTTTCTCTATAATTATTACAAAGTAGCTTACTTTGTGTTTCTAAGAAGGCAGAGTACAAGTCTCGAGTAAGTAGTGGCTCTGGAAGGTCCCGGAAGTATTCCTTGAATAATGCTGCTACATCATGTGGGTTGTCTTCTTCTGTGAACTTCGTCTTCTCTCCAGAATCAAACTGATCTCTCATCTGGTATTAAAAAAAATTGTGGTTTGCCTTGATTGAAATTAAAATTCTTGTTTTTATACAAAAGGTGGACTGATTACAAACTGACGTAGAATTAACACATCAAGAAAACAAACAAACAAACTACATTACTTGTTTCATTCGCTTCTTTGAACCTCCAACTCTAAAAATTCCAAGAACATGCAGACCTACAAAACAAAACAGCTTCCATGTTATGCATAGAACACTAACAGATCAAATAAGTTGTCGTCCCTGCCACTTTATCCCTGCTTTCCCACTACAGTTATTTTGACAACAAAGTATGGTTGCAATGTATAATGAATCAATGCAAGCGTTTACCAAAATTCTCTACCAAAATTCTTATTTTGGTCTGAAACTTTTAACCACTTTGATTCTTAATCTTTTCCCAGAAAATAGCAATTAATTAGTTAATTACAGATGCCTGTTTCTGACTTTTATCTCAGGAGGCTGATCATATATCAACTAGCAACATATAACATAAGCAAGGTATTTTGATTTGCAATAATGTATTGACTGTGCAACATTGTCACTATGCTGTTTTGTGCACCAAGCCTGTCTATAGGATAGATAGTTAACACTGATATGTTAATTTTACAGACTGGCCATACCATATGATTGAAGATGTTCAATTGCTTGTAAGACGATTGGTGGAACTTGAGGCGGTGAGGGACTGAGCATTGACTGTTTGTCCATCAAACAAGATGCAGAGGCAGACGATGACAGAAGTGTCAGTGCCTCAATAAGTCGAGATTTCCAACTCGTTGATTCTAAAGGTTGGTCTTTATTTGAGGAAGTCTTGTTATCTGTATTTGGACTTGAATTCTCCACAGATGATCTTGAACTCTGTGATAGACTTGATCCTGATGAATGCCGTCTGACTCTAGGCGAGTCATCAGGTGCCTCTGGAGTTCCAGCAGAGGTTGTTGATGATATTGATGGTGTGCCTTCTTTAAGATTCTTTTGAGGTTTTTTAGGTTCAATAGAATCTGGGGTGCCTTGTGCTGTGACAGCCTTGTGTAGAGGTATTGCAAATACACCATTTTCTGAAAAAATGTTGATAGGCATTTAGTCAGTAAGCTGATAAACAACAGGGAATGAAATGATAGTGACTGAAGCAAAGGAAAGAACAGGGACACTTATTATTGTTTAATAGGTCATTTCTGAGTTGCATTTTGCCTCTGCGTTGAAAGGAGTCGTTGTAAAAAACCATTCATCTGAAAATGTGTCTCCCCTACAGGTTCATTTTCATACAAATCAAACTCATTTTCATATGAAAGGTCATTTTCAAACATAGGCACGAGGTATTTGGAAATGGCCTATTATTCCCCACAATGGATGAGGAAGGTGGTATATATTTACCTAGCCACGAAAGCTCAAGGTAAAAGAACGTAGTGGTATATCAAGAAAATATTCTCTTGCTGAAGATACTCTTCATATTCTCATCAGTGGCCTCATGGTTAGTGTGCTAGTGTCTCTGGATCACGTGGTCAGGTTCGAGCCCTGGCCAGGGACATTGTGTTGTGTTCTTGCGCAAGACACTTTACTCTCACAGTGCCTCTCTCCACCCAGGAGTATAAATGGGTACCTGCAAACTTAATGCTCGGGGTAACCCTGCGATAGACTAACATCTTATCTAGGGGGGAAATAGAAATAATTCGTGCTATAAAAACAGGGATAAGCCCCGGCATGATGGGCCACTTGGCTTGTATGCAGACTTAACCCTCATCTCACTACTTGTCACTACCATGCAATGATATTGTAGGGAGAAATTTGATATTGACCACTCACAACTACAAATGGCATATATTTATTACACCACCAACCTTTATCTTTGTCTTTATCAAAAAGACTTGATCCAGAGTTCCGTGTCTTCCATGATAGCGCTCTCTTTAGAGACTTCCTTTGAGTTCGTGGGTCTAAGAGCAGAAAAGTAATCTGTTTAATATTAAAAAGCTTATGTTGAGCTATTTTAAGAAATAACATATACCGGTATAATTTATTTATGTTTACAAATATGGAAAGAAGTCAGGACATATTTGATGTTTGATATTGAAGGCTTATGTTGAGCTTTTTAAAGAAATAATGTTATTTGTGTTTACAAATAGTGGATATATTTCACGTCAGATATTGAACGGCTTACGTTGAGCTCTTTTAAGAAATAACATTATTTGTGTTTACAAAATATTGAAAGAAGTCAGGATATATTTTGGTTTGAAAATAACTCTCTGGTGTTGTTAAAGAATGAATAATATTAGTGACCACGGAAAACACTGAAGTAGATTGGAAACAATCTAAAAAATGTTCCATAAGAAATAAACCTTAGGTGAACATTTTTTTTAGGTGAATATGCATAAGACCCATAAGAATGTCGTCTTTCTAATTTGCTTCCTTTTTCGCAATAGATTATATAGTAATTGTTGACGATGCTGAATATGTTCTAAATGATGAATAGTTATTATTCATATTTAAGCAATAGACCAAGCTTTTCAGAGCAAACATTCTTCATGGCTGCAATAGCCAGTGACCTTAGAAATACTATTTCTTGCCCAACATAGCAGCAATTGCATCATAGAAATATGAATATTTCATATACTTTTTTAACCTTAGGCTGGTCAGCTTGTAATTTTATGAAGGTGTAGGCAAGAATTTTTAGGATGTGTAAACTGATTAGGACAATGTATGCATGAATCATTGCAGATGTGCTATGAATATATCCTCTAGACAAAGCTTTTGCAATCGCTTTTTTGATATAGAAAACATTTTTCCATAAAATAAACATGTTACTTAAGATTTTTCTTAAATCAACCTACAACTGACATAAAAGCACTTCAGATTTTATTTCTCCAAAATTCCGCTTGAATGTTGCTGTTAGCAGTCTGCGTTTTTTTTTGTTTATAGAAGGAAGTAACTGATAGTTCACGAAATGCATAAACGTGGCCAAAAATAGCGTTAAGTATCTATTATGCTCTCAATAGCCTCAACAGGGAATAATGGAGCCATCTGTCACTTCTCAGAGCATATGTTCTGTAACATTATAAACTTCTGCAGAAGTTTTCAAAACAAATTTTGTCTTAAGAAAGCAAATGCCAGCCTTCAACCTAATCATAACAGATGATTTCAGTTATATTTGATAAATTCTTCCTTCCAGCAGGCCAGTTTAGTCCGGGACAGTGGATTTATTGCATCATATTCATATAGTTTAGACAGGGAAGAAGAGGCTTAAAATACTCTCCGCTTTTCATCTCGAATAGCTTTGTCTAAGAGGGTGTTTAATATTTAGATACATGACTATTGTCAGCATGGCAAAAAGCCAGGTATTAAAGACTGATATTGGCTCGAATAAGTCCTTACAGTTTGAATTAACAGATTTAAGACCCTTGATGGCACAAATGTCGACAGGTCATCACTCACTGATATGTTTGTTATGACAAGGCAGGAATTCAGAACAAGAAAAATTTGCATGCACTTTAGCTTAGCTCAGCCAAAGCCGACAAATTCATTTTCGTGGTCCCATGTCGAAGCGTCGAGGCAACTAAGTACGCTTACTGCACGAGGCTTAACTTCCTAACGAGCGAAACATTTGATGACAACGTTCGGTTAAGGCTGTCAAATAATTTAGGATGCTAAGCTAACCGGATAAATGACGACAATTGCGGAAACGGAGTGATAAACAAATTCGAAGCGATTTGAAGAACGTTTCAGAACAAAAACGTTTAGGAAACCACGAAATAAACATCGAAATAAACAACCGTTGTACATTGCCGTCTGTGGAAGGGATTGGTCGATCTACTGTTTGAAACAAAGCCGTCGTCACAAGAGAAAAGCGATTACTGCCAAAAGAATAAATACTATAACAAGTATTTATGATTTGAACACTCAAGCTTATAAATTTAATAGTACAATAATGACAAGCGACTTTCAAAATTACACAATGGCTGGTCCAAAACTTGCTATTTCACAACCGACGCAATTCTGCAGTTGCCGACTTGGCTGCTTTGTCTTCGATGCATAATTATTTTCGTGTTTGATTCTTTTTAGGTGCAGGTAGCTTAATTGCATTATAGCGTTATTTTCGCACATCATCTCGCTCAGCCAGCAATTATAAAGTGATCTTGTCGCATATTTGCAAGAGATAAATAAGTACCATAATCATTAATTTGCGCAGCGTCCTCGCAGACACTCTCTTATTTCACTCGAAGCCTTATTTATAATATTCAAAGCCAACAACAAGCGCCTCTTGACCGTAAAGGTCGTTCTAATTGAATTGATTGTTAAACGCATGTGACTTCTCTCTCGTCTTGCACCACAACTCCCGCAATCGAACTAGTTTGAAGTGGTCTTTCAAAAGAACTTAATACAAAAACAAAATGAGCATTATTGTGATATGAATCATTGTGCTTCCATACCTTTGGGGATTGTTACGTGACATTTAAGATTCAATTGCTTTAACCGGGTTTGAGCCACTCTTTGAAGGGCGATACACTCCGGCACAGAGAGCGCGGATAGTTGAGTGTTGGTGAGCTGTACTTTTCGTCCTTCGATAGAACTCCAGGTGCAGTCCTCCTGCAAAACATGAAGATAAAAAAGAGACAGAGCTTAAAACTCGCGCCTGATTGAAAATGCAAAACCTTTCGTATTTTCACAGAAGCGTGGATCAAGGGAATTTCGCGTGTGTAGGATCTTTTAATAAATCCTGTTAAACTGCAATCAGAACAGAATGTAGGCACAAGAACGTGTTGAAGACGAGTTAGCGAAATTCTCTGGATATGTTTTATGTTGTCGAAATACACCGCAGAAGTTTGCAAACATAATTAGCGGTTTTGTTATTAGAATCTGGTGTATGATACTGGTAAATGCAGTGTTTCAAGGCTGAATAAATGCGGGCAAAACACGATGAAAGGAGCTCGCTTGCAGCATAAAGATGTGTGATGACACTCGATACTAGGCAAGGTCAGGAACGCGTGGAATGAACGGTGTAGTAAAGATGCCGATGGAAAAAACCCTGTGTGTAACCTCTCTAATACAATTTTCACGACTGGTAAATCAATCCGCGCCTTCCGCTTAATCTTACACAGTGGCGCATTATAACAGATTGAATCGCGGCTCATCGCTTAGTAAAGTAACGCGACATCGAGCAGTTAGCCCAGTGAACGCTGCATCATACCTGAGGAATCCACAGGGCATTGCCAGCGTTGGGTATCACCTTCAGCCGGTTTCGCCAGGCCTTTTGAAAGAATCCCTCTTTTTGCGAAGACGACGACGATGGCGGCGGCGACAGCTTTTCCTGCATGCCAGGATCTGAGTCGAGAGCAAGATCGTGAGTGTTAAAGGGGACCTTAGTTGCATTCCTAGAAGATCTAACTGCGCTTGGCTCACTTCGACCCTCTAGTTCCCCATTCGTACCCCCCCTAAAAACAGATCCGATGTTGGCGATGGCTCCCGAGGCAAGCTTTTGCAGCCCTTTCTTTTTATGTCCAACCGAAGGAGACCCGTCGATCTCGACCCTCGGAGACACTTCGCTCGAATCCCCGGCATCCTCTCTCTGCGTACCCATAGAATTCGGCGATCGTAGCCTCGTGTCGCCTTCGCTTTGCTCGACGACCTCGGCCTCATAAGCGGGACTTATGTTCCGGTATTTACGCTGCCCTCTCGCACTGTTGGTTGATTCGTTCATGGCTCTCGGAGATTGGGTTGCAGTCCTGCAAGATGGCGAAACCCTCTCCTCCGATTCTGTTGCCCACTCGTTCTCGCAGGCGTTTAGTACCATGAATATCCTAGCGGTTAATATTCTCCCTTCGCACCGTATAGTGTCACATCCTTGGCACGAACCCGCAATGTCCGAGCTCTTCGGTACGCGTCGGACCTCAAGTAAACTTTCATGATTTGCCTCTTATTCGCATGTTCTAATGGAATTGAGTATTCAGTGTGTAGCTGGCTGTGAGTGAGTTGCTAATCAGTCATTGATTGACGCGGGGGCAGATCCTATTAATTGAAATCAATAAAGGCCCGTGCCCGATTGGCTGCCGAACAATCGCAGATGACGTCACGCGCGAAAAGCCTATTCCATTGTATTTTGCCGCGCAGAGCAAGCAAGCACCGTGTTTAACAATTAATGACAAGCAGAGCAACTTCAACGACAGACTTCGAAGTTAAAAAGCTCTGATTTACAAAGCTGATTGAGTACACAGAGGGAAAGAATGCCGAGTAAACAAGCCAACCAAATAGGCCATTCGTTTGGCAGCTTCGCTTGATGGCCGCGGGTGATAACGCTGCGTTGCCAGCCCCCTTGCCTGTCGGCCGACGTTTAAAGTTATTTCATAGGTTTGTATTTACCAGACATACAATAGCGTGCATTGCCATCGCTCACTGATTCCCAATTACCCCCCACCTGTGGAGTTTGTCGGTTGCAAAAAAGTCACTTCTAAAAATTGCGAAGGTTTTTCCAACGGCTTTGCAAACTTGGCCAAATAAAGTTTGTTTTCGTATACCCTGGGGGACCTGTAATCACAAAGTCGTCAGCGGCGAGGAATTGACGTAACTGTGAGATAAGAATTTGCAAGCCGTGCGCCGGGTCTTTGTTTTGCTGCGATAACCGGAGGCTATATACTATTCGTTGGCGTAGACTTCACTTCACATCTCGATGAATCCTAATTGTCGTCCTCGTCAGAGATTCGACACAATAGTACCTTGGAATAATAGGCCAATTATGCGGCGCGCAAGCGACACGAGAGTAAAACAACTTTGTCGAAAGAACAGACCTGTGTGATTTATTCACCTGTTAAAAAATTGCTCAACCGTTTGTGGTAGAAGGTAAGGGGCAGAAAGGGAAGAAAGAAGGGAGCGAACGTTATTCAAATCAACATTGATAAACTCATAAAAGGACGTCTAATTCTTAAACAATTCAAACCTATGTTTTTCAAGAATTTTTTGTGCTATGTACTTAATATTCAAATTCCTTCGCTCTTCACGTACCAATGTCTAATAGTTTCAGCTAAAACAAATAAAAGCTTTGCAGGATTATGCAAGATTTGTTTTAAGTCTTATCACGGCATATTTTAATACCTTTTTGTATCGTTTTTTATGTGAATCTGTCTACGTTAGTATGCGACAATCTTACTTTGTGTAGTTTTAAACCATACGCTCATCGTAAATCACTTGTTCTCGGTAGAAAAGTAAACTTTCAGGAAGCAGTGTTATTAAGAAATTAACATTCCGTTTGCGCTGCAAAGTTTTACGTCCTTTTAAATGTTTCCTTTTCTTTTTTGTCGTTTCCTTTTCCTTGTGAGAACGTCACGTTTCACGCAAATTACTGCACGATCAAAGTAGAGGTTTGTTTGAGTTTGCTTTTCGTTGTTTGTTTAGTGCCGAACGTGCTCGGCTCAGCGGAAGATAAACCAACTTTAACAAACATTTTACTAGCTAATTTTACCACTGACTTCTCGATCGATTCTTGTGAATTTTTACGAGAGGTCTTAGATAAATCCGTATGGCGGATCAGTTACAGTACATTAGTCGAGCCTTCAAGTGTCACAAAATTTCTGTCTTCGTCAACATTTAATAAATTTTACGATCTCTGCGACCTGGCCTAACTATGAGGTAGAAATTCAGTGCTCTAGACTGAGTTTTCAGACATCCTTTCGACGCCCTTAGTTCAATTTTTGTTGCCTTCTCAAGTTTCCAGCAATAATTTTTACCGTGCTACAATTGTAGGCTGTCTGTACCGTAACATTATATTTTACTTTAAGTGGACATCGTGGTTAACTTGGCTCGAACTCAAATTTCTTATAAAACACGATTTTGATGTCTGTCTGTTTCGAACGACTTTCTGTCTCTCGTTGTTTGCCTAGTTTATTAACTTTCCTATCCAAATGCATGGAGTGAAGAGGAGAAAACATTGTTGAGGGCATATCAAACTCGTAGGAAAATGCACATTACGAAGTAGTGTGATCAAAACACTTCACCAAGCATGAGCGCGGACTTAAAGATATTTCAATATTAAAGATGACTAGCACGGCTGCCAGAATTCCCGATTGTTTCAATTTCTCTAGTTTCTTTCTCGTTTCAAAATTGCCGATGCCTGGGCGCACGCTCTCTCTTGCGCGTTAACCGTCACCGCTGATGCATTAGCCATGGCCAAAAGCCGATCACGAAATATAACAAGCGGTACAACTGCTCACCTTCATAATACTGACTGTAGGATCTCGGGTGACCCACTCTGTTGTGGCTGGAGACTAAAGGATGGATTGATTCGACTTCTGGCATCATTTCACGCCGCACCTTGAGGCGAAAAGAGAACAATGACACAGTGGTTAGGCCTCGCTGCTATCTAACAACCCTTCTGCTATTGTAGCTCACACACAATGAACACTCGTCAGTGAGGAGATGATTGGCAGGTCTCCACTCGATCACCAGCCAGGTCACGGCTGCGGTTTGGGAGACAGTGCGCGCGCGTAGAAATCAACTGCAGATGGAAATATCAATAAGGTGTAAAGGTCAACGTTTAAACCGCGCATGATCAGGATAGACCAGAATTCTGGCGTGCGTGCAATTCTAAACGAAATACCTTAGTGCAAAGTAAACAGCTTTTCGGACGAGACAGCTTATTTATGGTTGCGGGAAGGGAATGCTCAGACGCCCCAAAATTGAGCAAGAAGACACTTAACGACTCGTAAATTCAAATGTTAGAGGTCGCAGACGACTCCAGGGAGATCTCGTTCGTCTAGAAGACCGATGAGCTGCTCACGTGGCTGTCTCAGTACAGTATAAGTAGTTATTCAATGATCATAGAACTCAATCAGACAGTCTACACTGTGTTGCATAGCCCGAGGCCAATTCCACCAAGACTATTAATGACTGGTTATCCCTCACACAAAGTGATAATTTCTTGAGTACAGCCTTCGCCGGCCGGCTTCCAGTTTCTTCAGTTCAGCATCATTCGACCACAGTTAGTTTTGGGCAGTTTTTTTCCTGCTCTCGCAACACAAATTCTAAGCCGGTGGTTTGGGCAGGTAGCGCGTTGTATATCTTGATTGCGAGTTCCGAGTTCAGTTGTGTTGTCAGCTCTTTCAGCGGATTTACTTGATCTATTTAAGGATTTTCCGGTGTCGTTGTTTGCTGTTGAATAGTATAGCCCAAACACCCGAACACTGAAAAGAGCTTTTTGTTAACTCCTGACTTGTTGGCAAACATTTTTTGACCTTTGTTTTCAAGAATACTCTCCCTTTGTTAAAGAAATGTCATTTTCTTACGTTGTGTAATCAGCCCCTGACGTTCGTAGTGGCCGTGGTGAGGTTACGATTTGTTACGACATCTTTGAATTTTGAATTTTCGGTGATTTGCTAGAATAAATAACATAAATAGATGTACATTTGTTCCTCTACAAACACGCAATACGGCTTAAAGTCACGCTATCGGTTTCTCACGAACTTTGCGGATACACGGAAAACGTGACTTACGTAATGAAGTTGTTTGATGCACAGTAACCGATGGAATTCTTTTCAGAACAAGAGTGCAAATAGTCCATTCTTAACTCGGAACTGGTGATCGTGTAATATCACGATTTGCCCGTTCCGTAAAATTAAAGTGTCTCTACACATATACGAGCTGATTTCCGGCAATCATCAATTGTTCTAAACTTATAAGTTATGCTTATGTCTTTGCTGTCCTAAGTACGTGGTGAAATTTGAAATCTAGCGCCTTTACCTTGCACAATCTAATTGCTAATAAATGTGTATTTGATGAAAATTTTTCTGTATACAAGCCAGACGAACGAAGGCAGATGGTTACTCAAGCCAGAAAATCTGACCTCGTCGACAAGTTTCCACAACTATACGTGATATGAATTTTAAGTGTCATCATGGCTTTCTTCAGTCATTCCGCCGGTATTGTATAACGAAAACTTCTGCATGTGTAGCAAGTATTCACGCCTCTCTGTGTGTTTCGGCCAAAATTACAACTTCTCACGCGCTACCCACAAATAGTTGCCCAGTTTAATCAATAAATCTCCTAAAAAATTTCCTAGGATCACTTCCACTTGTCATCCCTTCTCAAGATTATTGCATACTCCAGCGACAGGTGTCAAGAAAAAGAAAATAAATAACTATATAGGGAATGTAGGCTTAATTTACCGACAGATTTTGAAAACGAACATGTGGTAAGACTGAATCGTATTAAAAGGGACAGTTTCGTTTTAAAGGGTTGGAAAGGGTTGGCTTGGCCACCTCAGTCAGCAGAACGTTATGGTACATGGGATGCAGTAGTTAATCACAATGAATTTGCTTACTTAGCTTCTTGAATGGATCTAAATGCCCCCATAAATGCCATTTTGAGGCTGTGCTAACTTGTGGTGACAAGCTTAAGAAGGGAAGCACGAAGTGGTTGCCGAGACGTACTTTATATTTACGTGGTCGTTATAAATCTTCGTAAATCAACACCGAGGCCGGTTAGGAGCAAGATGCTTTGCTCGACAAACGCGGAGGAATGTTTTGACGCAGCAAATCCGCATCAAACTTATTATACCAATGGAAAACATACATACCTCGTGTCGTCACTTGAAAACCAGGCTGTAGTGAAACAAGAGCGTCAATAGAGATACGTCGACAAGCGTTTGTTTCGAATTATTGTGCTCCGTATCATCGCTTGCACACTGTATGTTTTGACCGCAATGAAGTTGACTTGTCATTCGTGTAATAAATCAGCTGTCATTAAGGTTTTTATGAGCACTCTTTCATACCGGCCTCCATTGGGCTAATGACTTCCGAAAGTGGTTTTCTACGAAGCGTAACGCAGTTAAGTGTATGACTGTCTATTTTTGGTTTATCAGTTTGGCGCAACGAACCGTGCAAAGATATAGACTTAGACATGTTGGTGCGATGGCTCGTCAACTTCCGAAGATACTAAAGTTCAGCTGGGTATGGGCCCACGTATTAAGTTCTCTAGGTAAATTTGTTCAAGAGTTCATTTTTGCGGGCGAGAGGAAGGAGAGGGGGAGAGCTCGTGAGAGGTTTATTACCAGGGGTTACATACAACTTTTAATTTACAGCCGTGATTTTGAAGATGCGAGAGGCGCGATGGTCGGCCTGCATGGTAACTGCACTGGACGTCAGGTTTTAAGTCCTGCCGGGTTCATCGTGTTGTGTTATGTCAGGAACCCATAATATGGTCATGAGTAAGATCAAGGCACTTCAGGAAGCCCCACAGTGCCCCCTCTATCAAGGAATGCAAATGGAGCGAGTAGAGAAAAATGATCAGAAAAGTCAAACTGGCTGAATTTATAGGGACGAATTATCCGACGCCGAATTTACATAAGGAGACGATTTGTTCATCTGAAACGATTTATTCGTCTTAGTTGGATAAATCTTGTTGGTATTAATCCATCTTGAAAACGTGCTGAGGTCGAATCAGACGAAGATGAATCGGGCCATATAATTCGTCTAAACACTGGATTTATACTTCGGTGATTTACCCGTCTGAGGCAGTCGAATTACCGTTCCTAAAAGGCAAATTCGTCTCAGACGGACAATTCGTTCATAAACTAAATTCGGCCGTTAGCTTAATTCTGACGTAGAGGTTCCCACTAATACGTCAGTGAATAGAGTTCCTGGTTTTCCTGTTTCCTTTTTTTTTTCTATCTCCGGCCTATTTTTAAAACTTTCTTTCCTTGTTATTCTTTCACAGCAATATCCTGTTTGCCCTTTGGCTTGAAGATCTCAGTTTACAGTGCACGACAAAGTTCTGAGTGACCTCTGTTAGATTGTGGCAACCGGCCTTCCATACCCAAAACTGAACGTGATAAAACCCACTTCTCAGGTGAAATGCATTGTCAAGTATGCAAGGGGCGTCTAACATACGTGGGAACCATTTTGGAAAATTCTTAAATCCGTCTTTAACAGCTCCCAGATGGCTAATTAGATTTGTGGTGGTTCACAGACTGAAAAGTAACACCAGAAATTTTCTTTTTATTGTTAAAGCAAAAGAACCGGTATATGAAAGTGCTCATGATTTCTTGGGTTTAGACAAATGAACTCTCGAATTTTCTCGGGCATCAGGCTATAGGATCTGGGTAACTTCTGCCATGGATACGACTGAGCTAAGCAACAAAGGAGCAACGCAGCGAATGCCAGTTTCATTTCAAGTCCAATCAAAGGCAGAGAAGACCCGAGGAACCCCCGCCTCCCACCCCCGCGGCCTTCTTTAACTCGTTTTCAGTCTACTCCGTTGAACTGCGTACTTCAGTGACCGGGACGTGAAATTTATTTCCTGGTAATGAGGTTTGTAAAACGTTCCTCCACCTCCTTCCATCCGCCGTGCCCGAGCCTGTGCAAGAGTCATGGTTAGCGAAACAATCTTAAAATTTCCTTAACCAGGATCCAATATTTTATCTAACAGCTGGTGCAAAATTAAATGTGGCCTCTTGCTTTCAGTGCTGCCATACACGCGAACACAAGTTGTTTAATAATTAAGTTCAAGTTGGCTTGTACCGTAAGGTCAGCGTTGTGTAGGATGTTGTTGTGTTATCGATCGGAAGTGCGTAAATCTAGCGGTTTTGCGTTTGATTGCCCTCAAATTGAACTGCGCGGGATATCAAAGGTAAATATTATGCAAATGATGAAGATTTAAATACCGCGTATTATTATATACTTGTTGCGTGCGGAAAAAAGGAAATTTTCACTGAGCGAGGGCGTCTAGTAATTCTTTGCTATAGTCTGATAATCTACGACCGGCGTCTTGACGGAAGGCATCCTATTTAGTCAGCGCAGTAGTAGTTGTTATTCTCACGTGCAAGTCATCGCAGAAGGTTTTTCCCAAGAAAGAAAATGTCTTCATTGTTCGAGACCAGTGTTTTAACATTCCATTTTGCGTGCGTAAACGCAGATACTGCTCTTGTACCCACTGCGCCTGCGTGTTATATCTGTCATTTAATCTTATTTAGGATAAAATACGTTACTCATTTGCACTGTGGATGGATGACTGCTACAACACTTAATTCTCATGTTCATGCACTGAGATCCGTAGGAGGTCTTTGCGAAAAAAGGAAGAAAAAAACCAAATCATTTTTGTGGGCCAGTGTTATAAATAGCCCATTTTGCGTGCGTATCAACATATTTACTGAGCTTACATTGTGCATGTTTGTATACCTGTTTTTCATTTTATTGGCGGTTTTTTGCCAGGATGCGGTAAATTAGCTTCTTAGAGCGTTGTAAAGTGACAACGTATTCTTGTTTAAGACGTAGCCGCGTGACAAGAAGCACCTGTGGTTGGCCCGGCAACTCATTGGGGGACCTTGGTGAATATCAGTTCGGTTGCCATCGTTAGACAATTGGAACAACTGGAATACGTAATAACTCTAAATAAAGGAAAATAGATTTAACACGTTTGTCAAAACACTGCAATAGGTCGTTGAATTAAAGGAGCTAAGTCACGGTTTTCGCATCCAGAAAAGTGAAGCTTAAATTTTTCAAATTCGTCGTTTGCAATCCGTGTTAACTTTCTCCATCCTTAACCATTCTTGTTCCTTCATGGTTTATTGTTATTATCCCTTTGGCGTTTTTATCTCTTAGTAAACTACTATTTTCAGGTTTTCTTCAATTTATAGGTCGTTTTGTACATGGCCGAAATACCGTAACTGAGCTTCATTAACTGACCGCGTGTGCTTTACAGAGAACATCGTTTTAATGAGTAGTGTAATTCCCGGAGGGGGAGGGGGTAGAGGGAGGGGGGAAGGTGATGGCGGTATTCCCCCTCGGAGAAAATCGGACTGAAAACCTAAACTTAAATCGCACAGGAGAAAATCTCATAGCCGGGATGGTTTCAAAATTGTGTTTATTATAGAACCAATTTTACAGTGGTTTCTCTTTTTTTCCGTGATCTGTGAGCGCATTTTTTATGTCAAAATAGATATGCATCGTATATATTAGACATTTGTGGATAATTCATCGCAAGGGGTAATAAATTAACAGTGGAAGAGCCGTAGCATAATTCACATATTATGCTGAAAATGGAATTTATCATCTTACAAAATTTACCTTATCAAAAAACTGCAATAAAAACGTTTAACTAAAATTGACAAATGAAGCCAATATCTAAAGACCTAGAAAATATATCTCAATTTGGCTTCGAATTCCGGCTTATTTTGCCACAGTGCGACTGATAAATAAGACTTGAACGTTCTTCGTAAAATGTCTTTACCACATAATCACCTACGAACTGTTTCAGAATTTCACTTTTAAAAATGTTCACGTGACAATGAACTGAGCGATTGGACGTGAATACACGAGTGAATTACGTATGAAAACTTTTAAATACTCTGTACATCTTCCTTTTAAAAATTATGTTCTCTCAGAGAACAAGTCCATTTTGTCGCAGGTATGATTTTTGGAGGCTACCCGCTAGAGTCGTCACCCAATTCCAAGCAGGGGAGAAGCATGCGTCGCTCTCAAATCTTGGTACAGAAGTGTTCCAATAGGGCATCCTGGTTTCGTGACATTTTGGGGCTTTCAATTTGTCGTTGGTTCTCAGAGCTCACTCATGAATACCATAACTGTATCGTGGTGTGTTCATGGCCACGCATTGGTGATTCTACCCTGCCATTCGGGCAGCCATAGGGTTTCCTATACTTTTGTTTCGGGGCCGTCTGATCCGTACTGGAAGGTGTCTCGTACCTTGGCCACTGACGAAGCCAAGAAGGGCCCGATGGCTTTGCTGTAGTACTCTGGTGTTCTACCCCTGCAGAAGAGCAAAAAAAAAAAAAGAATATTATTTTAAATTTCACTGTTTACCGGAACAGCCTTTTCTGGTACTCTGTTACGTCAGGACGGCTGTACAGAGACGAACAACTACATCAGGGACTTCTTCTGGTTTTTTCTGATGAAGTGCACTTTTGAATTTGTTCTATAGAGCAAGAAGATAGGGAGATTTGGAAGTTAATCCCAAGCTACTATCGACAGAGTAAAAGGGGGTCCCGGGCGGATTCTTTCTGGTGCGCCCACGAAACGAGCTTCAATGGCTAAACGACACCCATCCTCTGTTTAGGATGAACAAAACAACGTTCACCATCTCGGAACTCCGCTGTGCTCGACAGAAACTGGGGATATTTTCCCTCTTTTTTTTCTTTATTCCTCACAAAGTCAAGGTATCTCAAAATTTTATGATCTCAGTGGTTTATTTTTATAATGACAACAAAGTTCTATTGCGTGCAAGACTATAATTTTGAATAAAGTAGGAGGAAAGTAAAGCGGAAAATCGTGTGGGTTGTGTGTGATATGAAGTTGTTCTGCAGAAACTCGAGTCAGGCAGCGATCAGGAAAAGAATACTTCAATAAGTTTCCTTAAATTAATTTGATCTTATCAGCACGTAACACAGACCAGTAACCGCACGGGTGAACAGTTTAATATCACAAAGAGCGGGTTACACTTATCTCTGAGAATCCGAATGATAAAGATGCCGCTTCTATTGTGCCATGGTCAAAGTCTCGTTGTTTTGCCAAAATTACATTTGAAAACTGAGCTCGGTGATTCGCAGTGATAAGAAATTTCTGTCTCTCTTTGTTCAAAGAAAATGGGGCATAACGGACGAACAAGATGAAATGAGATGTATGAGATTACAAGCAGTTTATGACGGACCCGTTGTTTTGATGACAAATCGACCACAGAGTTGTTTTGTAGGACTTTTCAAAAGTTCATTGTCCAAGCGCAATACTTGAGGGTTTAGGGTTATGGTTCATCCTGGGCTTGATACAATGATTTCGCTTGGTGGATTCCATCAAGCGAAATCAATGGATTCCATCAAGCGAAATCATTGTGTCAAGCCTTTCACTCTTCACACTTTCCTTATACAATAGCTATGTTAGGTTGCGTAAAATTTTAGAAAACGTCATCACTAATAGACAGTCCTTACCTTTGATCCACACGGCTTATATGAGTTAGCCGAGATTTTCCGTTTTCCAAAGGTTCTACAAGGTATCTTGATGCGAGTACAATAGCAGGCACTCCATTGCTGGGAGGGGCTCGGGGGTGATTAATAGATGTGGACACCAGCGCACAGACACCTCGTTCGAGGTCCGTCCATGACCTTCGAAAATAAGACAGAGAATAGACAAGTTAGAGACGATCGGCGCAACTTTAAGTTGATCCTGAATGTCTTGAAGTTCGTCCTTTTCAATTCTTAATCTTCCTCATTCTAAACTATCCTTGTTCCTTTTGGTTGATTGTTTCCTCTTTGGTGTTAATGAAGTTTAGAAAATTATATATATACTTTTTAATTTTGCTTCCTTTGAATTAAAGAGAGCTCGGTTTACCATTTTTTGGCTGGGTATGTTGAATAATTTTGTTTAATTTTTCAAGTTTCGTCAAAGTGAAAGTTGAATTTCAGTAGCTTGCAGCAAAGACAGAGAACCTGAGGTCATCACTGTTGCTTCAATAACGTATTTACCTCAGCACCACGTGTTGACGTTTCGGTTGCAGGATCATGGACTTTGTGGTGTAAAAGAAGACGTCTGTGTGATCATCGATTTTCTCGATCATATCCCATGATTCCAAATCTTCATCCCAGAGATGCCTAAAAAAGACGCCACCAGTTATTAGAGAGAGGAGGTAAAATGGTCTTCACTAACCAGAGCTCGACAGCGGTTTCCGCAGGATAAAATAGATAAGATTCAGAATTAAATGCTACCATCCTGTGGATGGTGACCCCGAAGGTAAGGGATGGGATTTAAGCGCTACAGGCTAGCTTAACCTCTTCCCCAGCGGTTTCCTCCACAATTTGCTTGTACTCATACAGTTACATGCATACAGATGAATGCAAAGAGGCCCCCCAAAGTGTGGTCCAACCATGCTACTCACAGTGATAAGTAGGCAACGAAAAAATGCTGCGTATATACGCACTAATTCTCCAACTGGTGCGAATTTCAAAGGAATCTTAACTGAACTTAACGAGATCACACACAGTCGAGAATGTGTGTGGTCTACGACAAAAAGAAACCATTACTCATGAGTTTCCCGACGTAAATCGGTTTTTACCTTTCATAGAGAATTCTCCGTATGACATCATCAGGACTAGCATTGACTTCGACAACACATCTCCACAATCTAAGCGGGTAACCATCTTTGACTTTCTTGTAGGAAATCTCTACCGAGCTGTCGTACCATGGTTGCGACACCCAACCCTTGAATTTGTCTTTCGCTTCCTGTAGAGAAAAGAAAGGAATATTAACTAAAATAAATTCTTCTTCCAAGAAGATAATCCCTTTGAACAGAGTTCTCTACTGGATACAAAAATTCCGGAAGGTGCCAGTGGAACACGTGGACAAACAGCCAATCAGCGACCGAATAACTGTAAGTAAGCCAATAGGAAATGACGTTGGACACACGCGGCGAGAGTTGGCGGGAAAATCTTTGAAAGATTGCCTTCGCGCAGAGCAGAGAGCATCGTATTTGTTTGCAACACAACTAAACATTACAACTAGTTTATTACCTTGAGCAGTCCAGCAATGCACGACTCGATGTAAGTCTGATAGCCACTTTCGGGACTGGATTTTGATTTTCCCAGCTGCTCCAAAGAAACTGGTTCGCCTTTCTCGATGTACGAAAACCGACTGTTCTTGACAGTATCTTCGGGAATCTGAAAGCACAAGATGGTTAAGACATCATAAATTGGTACCATTTTCACTTTTCAAGTCAGTATTTTGGAGGTTACTTTTAGCCTGCATCTTTCTCCGTATTCTATAATTTCGATTCTTCGAAACTTATGTTTATGGTTGTCCGAACTCTTGGATGCTGAAAGCTTACAGACTTCAGAAAAAAGGTTGTTTATTTAAGCTTAAGCTTATCTTCGGTTAGTGAAAGCAACTACAATACTGTAGAGCCTGAGAAAAACTCTCGGTAAAATGTAAAGTTTAGAGGAATTCGACTTACCGAGAAGAGCTTATCGACTTCGGTAATCATCTGAGCCAGACATTCGTGTGCAGCCTGAGACAACAAGAAATTCATGGAGACATCAGTCTAAACATCACTCTCTGTTACATTGCTTTGTTTTAAATACGCTTTAATACTTCATCAGGTTATAAATCTACTGGCCTCAACTTTCTTAACAAGTACGAGGCTCGAATGAGGTAACGCACAAGGACGTCTTTTATTATTAACGTTTTGGTCCTTCCGCCATTTATGCTGTCGTTAGAAACTTGCACTTTCCAAAGTTTGATGTTCAAGCAACGATGAGATGAGCTTTAAAAGTAACTTTAACTTGAAGTGCAAATTAAAGGAAGGATCAGGAAGGTACTGAGGTGATGGGGTGGAAATACGTACCAAGTTATCAGTGAGTTCTTTGGAAGCTTTGTTCATGGGCGTTCTCTTTTGCCGCTTAGGGGATGATGGGTCCTCTTTGGTGCCACACAAATGGAAAAGTGATGGAGCAAAGCATACTCCAAGATTCTTCTCATTCATCTAATAAAGAGAATTGGAGGTCACATTAGAGTGGTTGACATGGGATTTATCTACACACATGATGTGAGCTTATTATCATAACCATGACGATAAAGGTGGTCAGAAAAGATGCTTGTAATAATTTAAGTGATAATATCAGTGATGATGAAATAATGAGGAAGATGAAGAGCACTGTTTAATGATAAATCAAGTCAAGTGATACCACTAAGTGCAGATTGAGCAGACACTCAAAGTTGTCCCTTGCTACTATTCAACTGAGTGTCGTAAAACCAAAACCAAACCAGTTACCTATTAAACCAGCTCAAACTGTACCAAAACCAAAACGAAAGTAATTGCCTGATTACTGTCGACACTCAACTCAAAAACGCTTTATCTGGCAACCAAATTAAATGCTACAGTGTGATGGTGCAAAGCTCTGTTGTTTTCTTTTTCATGCTTGTATTTACCTGATTTCTTTCAGAATTGGCAGCCACTTCATTTAAGAACAACAGTAGTGTCTGTAGTGCTTCCCTGTTTGGATCAGGCATGAGAAGAATTGCTGCTTGCATTGCCTCCATTCTGGAATTGGAAGGAATACCTACAGGGAAAGACACCGACAACATAAAGACCTGGAACCAGTAAGAAGAACCCTTGGGTCCTCTGACAAAAGCCTTTAATCACCATGATAACCTCCTGTAGGTTCGCATGATCAACTGGTATGTTCTGTAAAAATAAGTGTATTCTGCTCTACCTACATCTTTCACCTCATCAATGCAATGTAAGACCAAACAAGTCAATCACTCATGGACATATTCTCCCAACTTATGCTATAACTGATTATTGGAGACCAGTGTAGAGAATCCATATGCTGACAGCAGGGTAGATTCATTAGTTTTAGAGAAGGTGTAACATGAGAGAAAAGTGTCTGTGAGCTTTGACTATAAAGGGAGTAGTTTGAGGTGCTTCATTAAATGGTTATTCTCTTTCTGATGAAAACCATTTTGGTATTAGGGTTAAAAAAGATTAATGAAGATTTGTAACCTACGTAGTAAAACTCACATAAACCACAAATGGTTTCCACTTACTTGAGAAGATAGTTATGAATGTTTCTGCTAGTTTTGATGTCAAGATGGGTTCTGGAAGTTCTCTGAAGTATTGCTTGAGCATGTCAGCCATGTCATAGGGTGACAGGCCTTCAAAGTCAGTGTTATCTGCAGCACATAAACAGCCAATCAGGATAAATAAGCTGACATTTATGCTGATAAAATCTTAATTACTCTTATAATTTGGATACATTCAAGCAACCAAGGGAATAAGTTAAAAATGCTTGATCTCAATATTACAGAACATGACTTGACTTGTTTCAACCAAGTAAGGCTGAAAATGTCTTCTATTGGGACACTGACCAAATCAACCAAAACTGGTTGAGGTTGAAAACCTTGTTCCCATTAGAACACAACCTGTAGAGGTTATTGTCAGGAAAGAATTGTTAAGAAAGACCGTTATACCTGGATCTCCTTCGATCATCTCCTTCAGGTGATTTATTCTCTGTTTACCACCTGACTTTCTAAATATGCCAACAGCATCCACAGCTGTAGATTAAAGGATTACACCACACATTAGGCTTCAACATTATAAAGTATTACAGGGCTGTCATTAAGGGCCGAAACCCATAACACCTGTTACGGCTGAGTATGCTTGATGGGCCCTTGATGTTATGGTGACATAACGTTAGACTGATACAATGCACCCACCAAGTAACAAGTTTGTTACGAGTGTGAAGATCAAGGCAACGGGTGACTCAAAACTTAATAACTGCACTGCCTATAGAATTACATACTTGGCCAATTTGGCTTTCATTCACCCACCATGTCAGGTAATTTAGTTATCTGATTATAAACTTCATGTATCCAATGCCGAGACAATATGATGACATACTTATTCATAATAACATGTAATTGTTGTACAGTCAGCAAACAAACCCTGAAATGATATGTAGCTGAAAGAAATATGTGCTGGTTTGGCCAATTTATATCAGTAAAAACTGAAATATAAGCTTCAGCAATGACAATGTTTATTTTACCTGATCTTTGAAGGTAATTGATTGCAAAGAGTATTGACTGTGGAAGAGGTTGACCTGTACGCTGAAGGACAACTGAAAGGGGAACTCCAAACACATTCCTGTCTGAAAAGTAAAATCAGAGAGGACTTTTCTTTACACGTTCAATGCACAACTACTCTCGACAAAAGGTTTCTGAGCAACAAATCAACCTCAAAATATTTATTTACTTGTAACTTGTCTGTGAGCAATAATTTAAGTTTATGCCAATGCACTAATGTGACAATTACCTCTATAATCTGGGGACTTGAGTTTCTTTAAGAAATGGGGAAAGGACCTGTTAAAAAAAAGAAAACCATAACATTAATAGATTTATTTATCTGAACTGTACTTACACAAGAGCAGACCATTTCTTAGCTCAACCTAGCTTCAAAGTTTAAGAAAATAATTTTGATGCCATTTTGAAAAAAAGATTGAACAGGTATATATTATGTATCCCAAGATGCAAAGTGTGAAAACAGATTTCAGTACCAAAGGATTTATAGCAAAAATACCTACTAGAGAAATATATACTGGGTGGAGAAGTGTATTATCTGGCAGTATGATAATACTGTCATTCATAAACACTGATAAGAAAAACGTTTTTAATGCTTGCTACAATAACAAATTTGAGGTTTATTTATGGAAAAGATTATTAGACAGTAGTTGTCGAAGACCTAGCTGCTTTATGCTACAGAAACTGGAGATAAGCCCCAGCCTGATGGGCCACTTGGCTCCTATGCAGACTTATTGTTGCCTCATGAGGCATTTGATGTTAGACAAATGGTGTTGGTGACATAGTAAGTCAGATCAGCCATCTTACCAGTTCCACATGCCTCTGTGTGAATGAGTGTGTCGTTCCATTAGTGCTGTGAGCTTCAAAAGTGAATACTTTCTGAGAACAGCTAGCTGTCCTGCTGTCAGGTCACAGATTTTTGGAGACCTGCATGATAATAAAAGGAGAGTAAATTTGATCAGTTAAGGTCACTTCTTGCTCTCTGTCATACAAAATAAGGTTTTATTACAAATAACAGGTAAAGTTTCTGAATCTGCCTCAAGATCCTGTTGGCTTTCATCCAACTGTAATAACATTATTCATGCTTTTATTTGTTTATAAAACATGAAATTTTAATCTTCCTAAACTGGAATCTCAGTGTTGCTAACTACCACCAAGGCCTCAGTGCAAAAAAAATGCTACACTTACATAACACGTATGTCAGGTTTAGAAGTTTTCTCAAAGCTGTGCCACCGTACTTTAGGCCTTGTTACTGTTGACGATGGTGCCATATCGTTGTTGCATTGTCTCTCTGAATTTCTGATTGACCGCAGCATTGATAAATCTCCTGGTAAATCATCAATTTCATCATCGCGTTCTAAGTCAGATAGCTCCTCATTTGAAGATGCACTATAACTTTCTAGTCCCAAATCACTACTAGTAAGATTTCGTTTTTGAGTTCTATTTGAGTGTTTTAGTTCATCGTTCTTGTTGAGGTCTTTGCCGACATTCGATATTGAAGGTGTACTGACACTCAGTGCTGGAGATAAATTATCATATACACTTGCTCTCCCTTGTGTTATGCATAGATCCAAGTGTGAAAAAGGTGACAATTGGTCTGGTACAAGTCTGTCTTTCTTATGGAAAGATCTTTGCCTTGTGTTTGTTACACTGTTCAATGACGAATTTATTCCATTATGTGAACTGCTTAACCCTGGAGTCTTTCCTTTTGAAAGTGAAGGTGAACCATTCCTTCGACTTGACCATCGCCGATTCTTGTTTTGAAGCTTCCAGCGTGAACTTAGTGCAATCAGGTCTTCCTCATCTGAGTCATAACCATCACTCTGTTCAAACAATAATATGAGAAAATCTGTGATTCCTGTGCTACTTTTTGTCAACTGGGAATGTAAGTTGAATATGCCCTGACAGTATTGATGAGTACAAGTTATCAACTGGCCTATTACAGTACTTTGAAAATGTTGTGTAGTTAAATTCAGATGAAGGAAAGATAGATACAAAATAATTATTCTGCAAAAAACGTTATATCAAGTTTTCAAGGATGAATAGGACAAAAAGTGGCTGTTATTTAATACCTTAATATGCAGGTTCATTTTTGCACATCGATTGAGTGTTTGAAGACGCCTACAAAAGAGATGGAAGATATCAATAGACTGAAACAAGAGCACATGATCTTGTCGTGCGTTCCTTTGAGGAAACCATAAACACTGTACAGTTTTAAAACTAGTCACCAACCTGTACAAGGATTGGATGGAATCTTGATCAAGGAAGTGATGCTCCTTAATGACAGATGCTGTGTCAATTGGGAACTTTCCATCTAAAAAAGAAATGTACAATCAATTTTGATTCTTGTAAACTATTGGGTTGTTCCAGAAAATATCCACACTACTCCCACGGAAGTTTTGATTTCAACTTCTTCTTTCCTCTGTCAATTCCATTTCTGCTTCATACTTTGCTTTAAAAATGTTTGCTTTTGAGAGACCCCTCCCTTGTGGAATTTCCAACAACCATCCTTGGGTGGGGATGGAGATTTGCTGGAACCACACATTTTAATGCTAGTTTCAACATCACTGGTTCAACTTCTGCAGCAACTGTTATTTTGACTGGACTATTTAACAACATTCTGAATGGTTCGCAAAATTATGGAATGGTTTTTGTATAGTGGTAACTATCATGGCACTTTGGTTTCTCATTCACTCATGGTCCATCAGGCCAGAGCTTATCCCTGTTTCTGTAGAATGAAGTGACTAGAAGTATTTCTACTCCCCTCAAGATGGGATGCTACTTTATCGCAGGGTTACGCCTAGCATTAAGTTTGCCAGTACCCATTTATACACCTGGGTGGAGAGAGGCACTGTGAGAGTAAAGTGTCTTGCCCAAGAACACAACACAATGTCCCCGGCCAGGGCTTGAACCTGGACTGCTCGATCCAGAGACTAGCGCACTAACTGTGAGGCCAATGCGTCTCCCACTGTTTACACTTGTGTTGTATTTCAACAGGTGCATCACACAGGATAGCCATCTGCTGGTCTAGGGCAACAGGTGATTGAAAGAGACTGGGTTGTCTAAAGGAAACATGGTGCAGATCCCTGGACACTGCAAGACACTAGAATTGGACATGGTCATGAAACAGGCTGCTGCCCAACAGTAAAAGCACTGTCCTGAGAAAGTGGGTGAGTTATACAGAAGGTGATCAATTTAGGTTTTACCTTCAAGGCTTGCTAATTAAGAGACAAGGAACCAGACTGCTTTAAACTCTTGCATGATGACACGTTCAGTAGGGGGTGAGAAATGTTTCTGGTGCATACAAAATTTCCAAAAGTTGCAGAATTTTAACTGCTACAGAAACAGATAAACTAATCATGGTATCGGCTATATGGTATTACCTTCGTAGGCCTGTGCATACTGTGGAAATCCCGCAGCTTTAAGCCAGTAGCAGGCCTCGAGGGCTTCTAACTCTGCGTATCAGAAGAATAGAATATTAATTAGTGATAAACCTATAGACCATGTTGTAATCAAGCCAGCTGACCATGGGTGACAAATATCAGAAACAGAACACTAATTTAGTGTTAACAAAATTTTACCCAGTTAACAAAGTTTTACACAGACTGCTAGTAAACAAAGGTAAAAAGTGTTTATATTATCAGCAATTATATCAAACGTTGGTTTTGTGTACAACCAGAGGACAAGTTGAGTTTACAACAAGCATCCTTCAAAATCTTCATGAGGTATAACGTTAATTATTAAACAAATTGCAAAAACCAATCAACATTTTATCTCCTACAATGAAACAGGACGTCGAAATAAAATTAAGCATGTGTTGCAATGAAAAACCCGTGCTGATGACAAAATTATTTTAAATAGTTGACAAGCTATTCTAACAACAAAATGTACAAACATGATTGCCTGGATGGAAATCGCACCAGGCAGCTTCCGGTGTTCGTCTTTCATAATAACATGTTTAGGGGTTGCGTAAAAAATCACATGAAACATAAATGTTGCAAAGGTTATTATCTCTGTTTTGGTGTTTACTTCTTTGCTGTTTCGTATGAGTGTTTTATAAATTATACACACGAAAGCACAGGCAACATTCAGAAGAGTATGCCGAATCAAATTTGTTATGTTTTCATGGTGATCTGACACTTGACTGTCAATGTTTGCTGGCGCGTCTGGTACGATGCTGAGAAAATTTATTGCCCTCTGAATTCTGGTTATCAACACTTTACACAAGAAAAAACATCCGCTGTTTTCAAAAAATATCCCAGGAGGATTTTGACGACAGTCCCTGTTATAGAAAACGATTTAGCAAGCTAGTATTCGAACCGGACAAAACGAAACAATAAAGTAAAGTGAACAAACTGGACAAGCTTGTGTCAACAATGATTTCAGTTAGCCATGCCAGCTATAAAATTCTCGGCTAGAACGCGGTTTCCTCTTTCGCAGCAAGTTCTGTTTGCTGCGCTTAGAAATAGACGTCTGTATGTAGAATACAGAGCAGGACGTTTGACATGGCAAACACAGGCCAAATCTTGTCGTCGATTAATGAGGAAATATGAAAAGCAAAATATGTACATGGATATGTTGATCTTGAAACCTACTGTACATGTCCTCGAAAACAATTAATAGTTAAAGACACCGCGCGGAACAGTATCGCCACAGAGATCATCGGCACTTGAAGGACAATGGCGAAGACCGGTCTTTTTCACATGCGACTGACAGAAATGTTTGTTTGATTGTAGGTTAAGGAGAACAACGCGCCAAACAGTGGTGAGATTTTGCAGAGAGAAGTCGATGTAGGCCTGATTTTTGAACTTACTTGTAATTTCACGCATGGCTGGCGCGCGAAATGAACAACATTCTGTTCAAACAATCTCCGCCGTAAACCTGAAAGAAGGGGGCGAGAAACGCAAAAACAGCCCGGCCGATCTCGACTGTAAAAGTTCGATTAAATTTATCGAAATTTACTTAATGGAACAGTGGATTCCCTAAACAGATCCATCCCTCGTCACGTGAGAACTATCTTTCAGATTTTATTCAAATCAAGTATTTGTTTTGCTTGCACCGCCACAAAGTCTGAATGTATGAATGGCTGTGGTTTGTCGCTTGTAGTCCCTCTGTGTATTACTTCATCCGGTTCCGAATTGCTAAGCAAGCGGCTTTATAAATTGGGAGGGTTTTGTTTAGCTTTCCGCTGGAATGGACATGAAAAGCATTGCTCTACTCTTGTCGCGGGAGATATTGTATAACCTCAGATGAAAAATTGATGTCACACAATTTGCCAATGGAATGGAATGTTACTCATGCCATGATTTTGATAAACTCCTCGATGACCGGCCACTAACTGAGTACATTAAAATCAATTGTGGGCAATCGTTCACCAATTTCGCAATAAAAAAATCTAATTTTTGGCATTCCATGTTGGACTGCCTCTTTGAGACAATTGCCACAAGAAAAGCAAAACATTTCATTTGTGATCCAGGTGAATGCATCGCAGAATTCCGGGCACAGTTCAACTGAAGTCACTCGGTTTCGCTTCCAGAGTGCTCCGATCACCCGGAAAACGAAAATTCGTAAAGCAAAATTCAAAGGCTAGCATAGGAAACACAATATAAATATCAAATGGAGTACGACAACGTTAATCGACAGAATAGAAAATGTAAGCAATGTGAGTTTGAATTCCTTCACATCTCGGGTCATTTTACTTTACTCAGTGGTACCTTTGATTGTGTCTTTCTTGTTCTTGCGAACCATGAATCGTCGCAGTATTTTACGCCTGTTCTCACCACCGCTGTTAACACCGTCAGACAACGCCATGGCCATCAGATAGATTAACCACCACGGCACAGATATTGAACGAAAGCGCAATATAATCGGGGGCACCGAACAGAACTGCTCATTTCTGCCTTGAGGAAATTTTACCTAACAGTTTGATATCAACCAAAATGACACATCCAAGGAGACTAGGCCCCAGGAAATTATCCGAACACCCGATTTGATTGACGTATTGTTTATGTCAACGCCTTGACAAATAACCACCTATTGTGAACAGAATGACACAATCGAACTAATCGCTAAGGGTGGGGAACCAAATTATACACTCTGATTCACTAGCTTTCACTGCTAGATAGCTCGCTTGAGTTCAGAATTCTATCAGAATTTTCGATTTCAAAGCATTGGCGACCAGAGAGGTTTTTTAATATGGCGTTTTAATATTGCCCAGTTGCGCAAAACATTTTCTGCGAATGACGTCATCCAAGGCGTGTGATATTTTATTTTTTCAGGCGCTGTTTCAGGCGTGTGTGCATGTGATTTCCTGTAAGTAGCACGGTTGAAGTTAAACCTGTGGGAGTCACAGTTGCCAAAGCTGTGGTTTTCAACGTGGCAGTTTCAGCAACGTTTTTGCCAGTTTTCGATGTGTCAGCGAATTTGGCTGGCCACTATCTTTAATATCCATATTTTGTTTGATACGCATTGTTTTCAACAGTATACAAGGGTCTGTTTTGAAATATCAATATGTGACTGGCCGCTGTAAGTCGCCGCCACTTTCCTTTCCTGTCCCAAGCAAGGGGTTCAAACATCTTTGAGAAAACCAGGGAAGCAGCGGTTCGAGGAAGGATATTCAAATTTAGAAAGGCAGAAAATTCGAAAACATGGAATAGGCCACTTCTGTTCCCGAAAACCCCGTAAATTTGACATCTCGCCTCACGTCCATAGGAATTAGGATACCTA
>Ga0126338_10000180_pt1 | contig 27722 bp, 18 predicted proteins | sample OrbCmetagenome_2_FD_92529 | JGI IMG/M metagenome (GOLD analysis project Ga0126338, IMG submission 92529) | Coral microbial communities from Petempiche,Puerto Morelos, Mexico - Orbicella C C metagenome | ecosystem: Host-associated > Invertebrates > Cnidaria > Coral | place: Petempiche,Puerto... | reverse complement strand
TTTTAATTATAAAAACAAACTCTTAAAAATTTCTTTTTTTTTGGTTTTTTTTTTTTTTTTTTTTTTTTTTTTATGTCTCAAAGTCCCTCTGGTAAAAAATTGCTTCAAAGGATCCTCATTTGCTAACAGCAAAACAAAAACGTGTGTCTGTGAAGCAGCGTGGAATTCTTCGAGACAGAGAAAGCGTGAGGCGCGTGACGTCACTGAAGCACCACGTTGGGATATTTCGATAAATACGCCTTTTCAATAATAACTTTCACACCGCGTGTCTACCATGGGGCGCCCCGTGACCAGCCCATGGGGAAACTTTCAAGACCTTGTGGAGTTTGGTCGATATGATGTCACGCCACAGAAAATTTTTTTGAGAAAGGTTTGAGTAGAAATAATCTTTCAATTCCCTTTTGCCTTTTTTTTTAGCCACAAAAGTAAATACAAGTTCGGTGTGACCGTGGAAAACTCAAACTGTCTAATTTTCTTCTACAGAGAAAAGCCGCATATCATAAAATGTTAACAAGTCGAGTGTTAATTGTCATAAATTTGCAATTTCAGGTATCACATTACTTGCACGCTGTAGTTTCAATGATACGGGGTATTTGTTTTTGTGTTGTTTTTTGTTAGGTTTTTTTTTTTTGACTGCAATATACACTTAGAGCACCTGGATAATGTAATCGTTAGTCTCGCCTAGTGCATGCACGCTCTCAAGAAAATGATAATTTAAAGTGTTTTGAATAGACATCCCCAACTTATTGGCGAGATTTACCACTCTTTACATACATACATGCATACGTTAAACTTTATTTTATCTCAGATTTTCAGTAGCCAAAAATAGGCAAGTATCTCTGAGAAAATTAAAATCAAAATAAAGTAACACCACGTAAATGGAATAAAATATTAACTTAGAAGAAATTACAATCAAGAGGCGTACCTCTCAGTGATTAGGCATTATTAGACCCAGGATTATAAATCGCCCCTCCTAAAACATTTTACGTCATTGTATTTATTATGCATACACGGCGCCTGTTTAAATACGGCTCGGGCTACACATTCAACAAAAAGTGCTAACAACAAACAAAGAAAGAAAATAGTGTTTAATTTCCAGGAGTGAAGATCTCGCATTCGTATCTATTCATTAAATATATTATACATCAAGTGATAAGTACGATCATAAATAAACTTCGTATTTCTATGATAAAATAACGAGTGCTGTTTATTGTTGTTGATGGTTTGTTCCTTTTTTTAATACCTCTTAAAATTTAAAACTGTGATGCCTTGCACGGCATTTACAGCCGACGGGGAACCATTGCAGCCGACTGAGAAGTTCCATTTGAAAGCCGGCGGTGGTTTCGGCTGCATTGAAGCCGATGATAATCGTAAAACAATTAGCAGCATTTTCTTTCCTTTTCATTTTTCCGATTCAACTGACCATCGCTGCGTTGTTTCAAAATCATTCTGTTTTAACATATTTCCAATTTGGCTCTTTCCTGCTGTTGATCTTTCTTTTTTGTTTTTGTTCAGCCACCGTGTATAACATAAGTTTTATTTTAAAGTCAAGTGAATCGCGAAGCTCTTTTAAAATCGTGGGAGATATACTTAAAGGAGGTAAAATTTGGCATTATTAAGTGAGTATGGTTATGTGCAACTAATGACACTGATATGGTGTGATATCATGGTAATATTTTTCAAATAAATTTGCACCTCTAAATGGCCACTTTAAATGGTAACGAATGTTTCAGGCAATTACTACGGCGAAGCTTGATCAAGTGACTTTTCATGTCTTATGCTCCAACTACAACTTTTTTTTTTTTTTTACTTTCTCTGCTCACACCAGTAAAATATCTCCTTACATCTGAATGCTCCAGACTTCTCGACTCCAGAATTTTTGAGTCCAGCATTCAGTACAATCCCAAGATAATTATTCTCCTCACTAAGTACCATATATTTATTCAAATGTTCGACCTGAGAATTTTCTGGTTAATCGTCCCTGAGCAGTATTTGATTAATATATAATGCATTCCCTTCACCTATCTCCTTAACAGTTCATTGATATTATTTTTGGGAATTTTAAGCCAATGACATTTTTTTTTTCTCATGATGGTTGTTGCTAAGGTGCGAGCTTTGGCATTTGTCTATAAATGAATAAAAGTGTTTTACGATTGTACGAAAGTGAAGATCCAGAAAGCTCCTCAAACAGATAACCGTTCTATCATTCAGGCGTACTCATACTCTACGGATAGGCTGATCAGCTGGAAACGTAAAAGTCAGATATGATTTTCTGTGTGCGGCTGCGAGTTTTCAAGTGCAATTAGAAAAAAGAAAGAAAGAGTTACCTCGAGAAGTTTTGTGGAAAGTTAGACACTTTCCACCCCTGCCTCGGTTACCTGTGAGAAACACCGGTCGGAAGCACACTTATATTGTTCGTAACAAGACGACAAACTAATATTGAACAAATGCGTCAAAACTGCTAAGTTTTACGCCGCTTAATTTCTTGATAAGAGGTGATTATTTTAATCTTCTTTTCCTCTCCTACTGAGCGTATGCTTAGCCAAAGGAACAAATATTGGTTTAAGAATTGGCCACACGCGGAGATCTGCAAGATAATCACAAAAACAACGGAGGGGACGATTACCATGAGAAAGAAACAAATGGTGCTAAGTCCCCCAAAAGTTGCTAATTTGCCAAAAATTTCGTTTGTATTGCACTACACACCGCAAACCAAAACAAATTTCAAGCCAATTAATAATCCTGCTACTATGCTTGCCGTTAAATAGAAGGTGATGTTGTGTAGCTCCACTATGTTTTATGCTTCCCAAGTGAAAATGTTAAATTTGTAGCTTAGGTTAATCCACACGAGCAAATAGTACATATTTTCTAAGCATTATCTTGATTTCATCTTGGCAAACTTATTTTCGAAAATTAATGGTCGGTTAGTTGTCCAAAGAAATGCAAATTTTAAAATTTTGCTTTTTAAATAGATTTGTATACGTTTTCGAATTTTGTTTTTCTTAGCACAACACAAACAATGATAATGAGTACACAAACTCGGCCTGTATAAAGAAGATTCTGGAACTATATAAAGCTAGACAGAAAAAATGTTGCAGTTGCCGAGACGGCCAATTTGATTAGTATCGATGTTCGTTGAGCTAAAAGAAATTAATTTCCTTTTCTGCTTGTTTTGAAAAAAGAGATAACAACAGTATAATAATTTGTATACATAATAGATCAGCAAAATTGTTTCGCTTTTACAAAATTGACGTGAGCGGTAAGTACAAAGGATTTTAGGTCTTAACAACTCTGGATTAAAATAAAATTGCCTAAAAGTGAAATGCTATCGCCACTGAAGGCGGGAAAATATTTTTCTCCCTGCAGGAGAGTTTTAATCAAAAGATAGTAAACTTTAATTCGAACTAAACATTCTTTTAGCTCTGAGTGTATACAGACATCAGTGATAAGGAGTTTCGAGAACACTTATCGAACTTTTCAAACATCACCGTCTTGAAGATACTGACGTATTTGGCTCACATGTATCAGCGGGAAACTACAATAACAAACATGAACGTGGTCCCCGGCTTTAAAAGTTAGCTTGATTTGACTGCAAAAGTAGTGTAATTATTTTTCCCGCCATTATAATTCCATGACCACATACAGCAGAGGTGCACAGAACAAATGGAATTCATCAACGATGGAAAATATGCTGATTTATTATCAACTGCAGCGAATAATGTCCAAATAACAGTACAAATATACAGCGATATTGTACAGTAGAAAACCTGTTTGCCGTACAGGTCGGTGCGCGCACGCAAAACTGTCACACTCTACCTCTTTCATTGATAAATTTATTGACTACAGCAGTTGGATAATAAATCTCTTATTAGATGTTTTGGTGTGTAGTATCGCTGTATATTTTCACTCGTTGTTTGTATTTTGACGAGCCCGGAGGGCTCGTCAAAATACGGCACAACTCGTAAAAATATACAGCGATACTACACACCAAAACATCTAATAAGATATATTTACCCCAAAATTCTCACATCGGAAAAAAAGATGAAATGCGTGGCTTTACAAAATAAATGAAATGGATTGAAAGTAAGCGACAATTTATTGTTACAGTCGAACTTCCAGTAACAAGGAGTGTTGACCCTGTTATAGAGGTGGCGCTGTGGCCTCATGGTTAGTGCGCTCGACTCCAGATCGAGCGGCCCGGGTTCGAGCACTGCATGGCCGGGGATATTGTGTTGTGTTCTTGGACAGCACACTTTACTCTCACAGTGCGTCTCTCCACCCAGGTGTACTGAATGGTTACCAGCGAATTTAATGTTGGGGGTAGCCCGGCGATGGATTAGCATCCCATCCAGGGAGGGAGTAGAAATATCTGCTTCATGTTACGCTGGGACTTAGAGAACATTAACTGTCTTTATTCAAGAGGTGTGCGTATTATGGAAATGTCCGTCAGGAGAGGTTTGACTGTATTTTAATGAAATTATGCCGAAACTAACAAAAAGTTGACAAACTGAACCAGGAGTGTACCAGCTGTTGACTTAAACTGTTTTTGATATTTCCTCGTTCAACAGAAACCGTTTCTTAAATGAAGGGATGAAACAGAGTAGAATTTCAGAATAATAGTACTCACGAAAAAGACTGAGACGAAGAGAAGCTAAAATTGCGAGAATCGATAACAAATAATAACTCTAAAGGAGAGGTTTTAAGTGTTCAGTATCAAGAATTCTACCTGTTGATTGTGCGGCAAATTTAAGAAGGCGAAAGAAGAATTTAAAGCAAACACAAGAAACTTAAACTTAAAAAATTTATGAAAGCATACCACATTCATTTATCCTTGTATTAGTTATCGAATAAAAATTCATAACCTGTTTCCAGTACATTGAATGAGAACGGTTTCATGAAAGCTAAAACAATAACGATTACGCGTAATTAAGCGAGGTTTTATTTTTCTGGGTAAAACTAATCGAAAAATGACCTTGACTACCGTTTCTGACGCCATAGCCGCGACCGTTTCTTTTATAAAACGCAAAAGGCTTAAAGCTGTTGTCAAAACAACCTTAAGGTGCGTTTCTTTAAGAAAATCCAAGATTGGATTCTTAAATCCAGAAAACGGATTTTGCGTTTCTTTTCTAAACAGATTAATCCAAGATCTCTCGGTTCATGGTACGTCAAAGGAACCGAAGAATCTACTCTGGGTAAGGATTCTTCGGTTCCTTTGATGTACCACGATCCGAGTGATCTTGGATTGATCTGTCTAGTAAAGAAACGCAAAATCCGTTTTCGGATTTAAGAATCCAATCTTTCTTAAAGAAACGCACCCTTAGTGAAGGAGGCAAGGAGGCATCTTTCCTTGCAGATCTTAGGTATTGATAATAAAATTTAACATTATTACCAGTTATTGCTATCTTATCTTTTTTTTTCTGTCTATACAGGTGGCTTGTGCTGCTAAAAGAACACACCAATCGCTACATCAGACACTGCGTTTCACCGCTCCATTGTTATTGCCCCTCTGTGGAGCTCCTTTATTTCAAGGACTTAATTGACGCAGCGTTCTTTGCTTGGATAAACCAGTTTTCTGGGATTTCAGCATGCGCATGAACTCGTAGTTGATCAAAGAAATCAAAGTATTGCGGAGGCCAGCTCCTGATCATACCTGTAACACCTCGCTCATGAATAAGCTTAAACTCGTGGGTCTTTTTCCCTTTCATAGGTTAACTAGATTTGTCTAAATAATTGCAACTAAAGGATGATGTCCTTTTGTTATCGTTTGTGATGATTTAGTTATATTGAGTCAAGAGGGTTTTTTTTGTTTGTTTGTTTGTTTTACAGAAGAACCCTAACTGATACCCAATCACTGCTATTTGAAATTTGAGCCAGCGATACTGAAAAGTCAGATCGAAGAAAGATGAAAATAATTCTATAAGCGTTCAGAGCGAAACATTTTTTCAAGATTTCCTTTTGAAACTATTCTCTTTTAATTTTGGTGTGCCAATAGAAGAGGAAAGAAAATTAAAATTAAAGAAACATACATAAGATTGTCTATAAATCCTATTTAAATCATCTTTTTTCTACTTATATTTGTGTTTACCCAAGCAATCCTTAAGATGTCAGAGTGTATTACATAAACGTCGCAAAGAAACTTGCTTAGAGAGTCGGATAAAGATAAACGTGAGACAAAAGCCTGAAAAATGAATCTATACTACACTATATAAATAAATAGATATTATAATGCATTCAGTTGCTGTTTGATTCAGGGTTCACGAACACGCCATCAGGACCGAGTCAATATTTCGAAATTAGTTCATTTGTTACTTGTTACCTCAGAGCCTTGCGTCGTGCTCGTATCCCCGCGATTGAAAACCTCGTTCGTGCAGTTTTATTATCCACCAGCAACTCATCACTCACATGTTCAAATGTATCTCTTTTGTCTTTGAGAATCGCCTCAACTCAAGATTTGTCCTTAATATCGAAACAGTAAGGTTTCTGGGCCCCATAGAGTTAACATGTACCTTGCGTGGAAATCCCACTGTAAGAAGGATGTTTCAGAAGCCATGTGTAATATGATAAAATACATGCAAGTACTTCATGGCCATTGAATGGTGGTTACTTCGCCACCAATATTAAGATCAGAAATATCCAAAGGAGTCCAAAAGAGAGCTTGATTACCTATTGTACATTGTACTTTTACAAGCAACTGCTCAAAAATTCTTATCGCGTGCTAGCTTAATTTTATGCAAAAATAAATTCACAGCTGTTTACACCTTGGCCTCTGGCTGCGTCAAAAAGTGATTTCCCGCTGTTTGGAGATAACCAAACACTTGCGCGTGCCCTCCTCGATCAGTCCGATCACGCATTGTTAAGAAATTCTCATATATAGTGTTACTTCACTCATATTTTTCCTGTACTCCTATCTAAATTGAACCGGCCATTGAAATAAGCGAGGAAGTTGGTACAAAGCTATTTGTAAGTCACTTAGCATAGATTGGGAATGAGAAATTAGTGCTATTTTTCTACAAGTTCGACCCCAGCACAGAAAAATCTGATAAGGATAATGACAAGATATTAGTTGCGGTCTATACTGATAAATTCGTGCTATGCGTTAAGTTACATTTTTAACCTCCCCGGGTTTTCGTTTTCTAAGGTTATACCGCATTTCGCATTAATCGCGTGGTTTTAACGCCGATAGCAGCAATAGCTTGCTTGACATCGTTCGCTTTAAAGCACTGTCGCGTACTTACTTTGCATTTATGGCACTAGGCCCGGCTTTTGGGTGTGTGTTCCAAACTTCTTTTAAAACATTTATAATCACTAGAATTGTACTTGAAGCCCAGGTATGACGTGACGAGATACAACACGGAAAAAAAAAATCAACAGTTTGGAAAAAGAAGCTGTTAAGGCTAAGTTAAGGGAGAGCTAATGATATGAGGAAAAATAAATAAAGAAGGACAAAACAATGGAAAACGAAAGAATATTTACATGCAAAATTTCGCATGACGTCGCATGCATTTGAACTGATCGGTTTAGCGACTTTTTCTCACTTTGTGGGATCAGCATTTTAGTAAGCAAAAATAAACAAAAAAGAGCCCCTTTGTTTTATTTTTAAAGGCAGCTATGGATTATTATCAACTAGGAGCGAGCAAGTGCACGTTTAGTTATCGGAATAAGAACATTCAGGCACCGAGTGTTGTTAATGGTCTTAATGTGTCATTTTGGTATTATTTTGTTATCAAAGCGTTCTCTTGTAGGCTATTATGCGGATGTTCAAGCCACAAGGAGTCACCATTAGAAATAGAAACACTATAAAATTTCAAAAGAAATTAATGACACTGCTGGTTTACTCTTATTATTAGCTAATGTTCAATTTCGTGGTTACTTCGAATGGAAACTTTCCTCATGTCAGTTCCTTCGCTCAACCAACTGATCGATCATGACTTTCTATCATCGTTGATAGTAAACATTCTAAGTGGTGATTGACAGATGAATTTTATGGAAGGTACTAGACCCAGGGGAATAAAATTGTTTTTATTCTCCTTGTTGTGAAAAAAAAAAATCGATAAATAAATTAAAGATACTACTTGACTGTGGACCATAACATGACCAATTTTTCTCTACAAGCATAAATCATTTGACTTCATAGGAACTTTTCCTTATCATGTTTTATCATTATCGTTTGTAGAATTTTCTTAACGAGCAAAGAAAGGCACGTTATCCGTGAAGTTGGCTTTTGTATGTTACTTTTTGCGTACTAGATTAAAAAAATATTCCTACCTTTTGTTTCTAAGAGCAGGTTATATCTCTTTTGTCCTCCGATAATGTTGCTTTCGCTAGTTAAACGGCTTACTTTAGGCTTTGTAGCTGTTGAGAAGATCTACACAACTTGATTTATGAGCACTCTATCTTGTGCTCGTGTTGCCCACACTCTCTCGTATTGAATTTGCAATCTTTCTAATTGCTTTAAAAGCTTGTCATTTATTAAAGTTCTTAAACTGAAAGATAAAAACCTGTTACGTTAATTATCGTGGCATTTCATTAAAAAAAAAAGGATAACAACCGTTGTTTCATTTGAAACGTACAGTGATCAAGCAGTATAAAACAAAAATTACGATTTAGCCAACGCATGTTTCAACATCAATCACGATCATACCTTAGCCATTTTAGCTATCAAACCTTCCTGGATGATTTAGAAATAAGCAAAGTCCAGCTAAAGTAGTTAACGACCTTGCGTGAGCGGGCACACATTGATGTTCCATGGTAGCGTGCTGTTCATGTGTTGCCGGGTTACTTGTCGCTTCTAACAATAACATTTTAAGTGGCGTATTATACTAAGAAATTTTTGGACGAGTTTAAAAGCGCTAGCTTACTCTTCAAATCCGGTGCTTAGTCTGTACTTAGGCTGGCCTTCCACTCCAATCTATATCATGTGTTGACATTCAAATTTTCGAGTTCAAATTTTTTAATTTGGCCGCACTATGTGAAATGACCATCTCAAGTTCGTTTGCTGAATTTGTTTTTATTACCGTTTGTTTGAATATTGGCCGTGAAAACCTAATTACATAAAAGGGCGTTATTACGTGCACGTGAGTCTTGCTTCTGATCACGGAGCTTCAGCAAATAATAAATTCTGGCTGGCCGCTTTATAGGGGCAAAGACAATAGAAAACCCTCATCGGGACCACTAAAAGGTGGCGCAATATTCAAAGACAACTAAAGTCTTAATGCTAAAAAGGCGTCACGGTTACCGTATGCCTTGAAAGGTGTCTCATGTCCAAGCGATGTGGCGCGTTTAGACTGTAGATACCTAAACCCCTACATCAAATTAAAGCTTATAGAGCAGGCTCTCAAACTACATGTATACAAATTATACAAATAATTTTGAAATAAAAGCTAAATTGTCAAGTCTTTCACGACATCTAAATGCGAGCGTCCGAATCACCTTTTGAAAGTTGCAAGTCATAGTTAATTTTGTTTTCTGGTAAATTAATTTTTTCCTCAGTTTCCGGACGCAAAAAGCTGAAAAATCCTGTCTGCGTTTTGCCATGTTCAATTCCAGTGAAAAGTTATAGAACAGTTTTGAAATAGGATAAAAAATCGCACAAAAATTGTTCTCGGAGAAAAAATATTTCGAAATAAAAAAATTCGCAGGCAAGTTTTTGTTGTTTCTGATATGTCAAACTAACTACTGTTCAAATTTGAAGGCAAACCAACAAATTACCTTTGACTTGTAGCTTTCAAAAGGTGATTCGGACGCTCAAGTTCAGAAGGTAGTGAAAAATTCCGCCATTCGTTTTATTTCAAAATTCTTGGTATTGTTTGATAGCCCGCTCTAAAAGCTTTCATTTGATATAGGGGCTTTTTAAGTATCTACAGTTTAAACCGGACGCGCTATATCGCTTGGACGCAAAAAACCTCTAAAGGTATACGGTAACCTTAATTAGGAGAGCTGTTTTACTGTACACTTATACTCGGTAGTGCTCTTAAAGTTCGTCCAAGGCATAGGATGCTTAAAACTAACCCCCATATTACTCAAAACAGATATCAGAAATGCTGGACTTTGACGGTTACATTTCATTTACTTTCCAACCACAGAATTGAACCAAGAAGAATATCATCAGACACGATTTTGCATTCTCCTGTAAACTGGCAGCACTAGTACAGGGCTACAACAATCATCCGCATCTGCCTACCCAACAAACAAATGTGGTTAAACGTCCTACAGAAAACCCACCAGCTATGACACAATATCAAATCCAATGTTTTTATTAAACAAACACTGCTAGATACACTTTGTTTTGATTCTCGGTTTTTGTGCTCGCCGCGACACGCAAACCCTTTCACATGTGTAATACTGACGATAAAGAGGAAAAGAGTCACGTGATAGCACGACATGAAGTTTTATCTTTCGGATTAAACCAAGACAAATTACGTCTACGAATGAATCTTTCTGTTTAAGTCGATATAAATCAAGTTGCGCACGTCGTCTTGAATAATTGATTTATGGTTTCTGGTGCCCCTCTGTTTGAGTGCTTGTGGAATACCTGTCACTAATATGTCTTTAATTGGCTTTGTTCAAATTTAATTGACTGGCTTTGCAAATCACAGCAAGTGATTTAATGTTATTTAAACGCCTTGTGCGACAAAGCATCGAGGATACCACTTTGCAACAAATCACCCAACCTTGCGCTAAGCTCTTCGGTATGAACTCTGAGGAAGGGCACGTGAAACGGCCCATGAATTGTTTCATGGTCTGGAGTCGAGAAAAGCGCTACCATATCCTGAAAGAACATCCGGGGATTAACAACGCTGAAGTTAGCAAAGCACTAGGTGCAGCATGGCGAAAACTCTCTGAGCAAGACAAAGAACCGTATATAGAGGAAGCGCGAAGACTCACAGAACAACACAAGATGGAGAACCCAGGGTACAAGTACCAACCAAAACGACGCAAGTCTAAAAGGAAGAGAAAACCAGACAAGAAAACAAGTGCATCAACAACGCCTTATAAGAAAAGCGAAACCCGAAAATCATCTGGTGAAAAGATATACTTGCCGTTTAAAATCATGTCCAGGCCAAGCATATTGCAACTCGATGAATTGAGTGGAAGGCCTTCAGTTTGCTTTCCACCACAGCTTGGTTTGCCTTGCTTCTCGCCAGCCTTTCATGCAGGCACACACGGATTGTGTTCGTGTCATCATTTCTACCCTTCGTCTCATTATTACCCCTCTTGGGCTGGTGGACCGCATGAGCAACTCTACAATATCGGCTGTGCTTCTTATTTTAGACCTTTCAACGTTCAGGAAAAGCCACAACCAGATCGCAAAGGGGAAACCATCTTCCGTCATTACAAGATGTGATTCAAATCGTGATTCAATCTTTAAGTTTTTTTTATTATCATTATTATTTTGTATATAGTAACTTAGCAGAAAAGTGTCTTGCTGATATGGAAAACGGTGCCAAATTTGAGATCAGAGAACTATGACTGTCTCATAGTACCCGCCACTAATAACATGCCATGAACCAATATCTTTAATAAGAGCCTCTTCCAAGCTTTGACACCTACAAAATCTTTTTTTCAAACTCATGTTTTCCTATATTTAACAATGGCCAGGAGACTATGATTGAAATTAACGTGGACCTCGGTCGTAATTCGCTATATATGCATTGTAGACTATTGCCAAACTACCTTTAATACACTGACAGTTAGCAGGCAACTTTAGTCACTTTAGTGGTTTGCATGTTTATCTTTTTGCTAAGAAGAGGCACTTGTTTTCACGCAGAGATGCTAATAACTTAATCGAAAGCCACGCTTCAAACGAAAACATGTCACAGCATATTTGACCACGATACGTTGTTTACTATGAATTTGAAGTGATACAATATAGTTTATGAATTCAGTCGTTCGAGCTGTGATTTGAAAAGATGAGAGGCCCCATGGCGAGTGGCTGGGCCCGTTTTGATTCATACGTACAACTCCCTCCCCAAATCCTGGCGCAACGAGTACTTCACTTGAACACTTACCTCAAGATTATTATAGTGCAATTACAAACCGAAATGCAACATGGTCATGATGCAACATATTGCACTTTTCAATACTGTCTTTAAGTGTTTGAATTCAGAATAATAAAATAAAAATAAAATAAATAACTTTATTTAAGTGTCACATTTATTTTGCACGGTTGTGCTAATTGGGAACACTGTAAATAAATTAATAAACAGATATTGGAAGTAGAACATAAACTATTGAGACTCCCAACTGGAGGGAGACTGACCAGTTGGCTATTTACACGACGCGGTCGAGGAGTTGAAATCGGGACTATCAAAAACAAATCCAGATAGCGGTAAGGTGGAGAATTATAAACAATTTACTTATTTTGAATTAAATCTTCCTCAACATGCTGCTACCGTCTTTCAAAACTTCCACGTTGTCCATGGCCAACTGCGTGTCAAGCGGTCTCAACGGATCGAATGGTGTTGGATGAACATTTTGGTACTGTTTGACCATGCTTTCAGTAGAGTTTCGTTCATCTCCCAAGGAATAATTAGTGCATATTCTTAATTTCTCTTCACCAGTTCATCTATCCACCCGTCGGCCCGTCCATCCGTCCGTCCGCCCATCCGTCCGTCCGCCCGTCCGTCCGTTCGTCCATGCTTCCAATGTTCCATTCATCCATCTGTTCGTTTGCCTTTGTTTGTTCGCTTGTTTGTTCATTTCGAACCAATTTCTGGTGGATTGTTAAGGCCTGCCATTTAAGTGCAGCTGAACTGATAAAAATAGATATCTGTTCAATGTGTTAAAAGAAAATAGCTTGCAAAATCGTCCGGTGATCATGAAATGCAGGTAAAAAAGATTCCAGTCCGAGAACTTAAGATTCAGGTGAGATCATGACATCTTTCAGCAGATTAATCTTCATGGTACGCGGTCTAAATACAGGCAAAGTTTTAACCATGTGCTAAAAATTTTAAGGCTCACAAAAAAACGTAAACGTTATTAGGTTACCGGTAGTGATCGGAAAGGTGATTTGATCCGAAAGATGCTTGGGGGGAAAACTTAACACAGTTTTGTAAGGGGAAGTTTCGCCTCAATGTCTAAACACTTACCCTGAAATATATACCATTTTTTGACAGAAAAGGTAATCCTTTCATATATCTTTCATAGTAAATGGTACTATTTTCACATACTAGCAATACACCTTAATTTAGAGACTCTAAAATACGTCCTGCAAAATCCCCACCTTTTATCACACCCAGCCTGAAAACAGAATCCCTGTCGGCCGGGGCCTCCCCTTATTATCCCATTATAGGAATTCAGTGACCCTCGACCCGGGGAAACTTGATCAGCCAAGGCGATTCAGGGTACTACAATGTAAAATCCAAACTCAGAACTATAGTATTCGTTAAGCTGTGATTGGTTCCTTTTACTAGTTTCACAGTTTTTACGGCTACAAAGTGCTTGACAAAATGTCCCTTCTCTTCGTTGCAAATTACCATCCAAGCACTGGCTGGGAAAAAAAAAAAAAAAAAACACAATCATCGAAGAAAAGCGTCGAAGAATTGTGGCAATATTTTCATGTGGAGCAACGATGCCACAGATACGTTAATCGACCTGTGGTCGGAGGAAACTGTCCAGTTCGCGTTGGCAAAACCTCAAAGGAAACTGGAAAGGTAAACAACACGCTAAAGGTAAGTAACACATTCTACTGGAGGCTAAGTAGTACAAAGTTATTGCTAGCCTTCGATTTGGCGAAACAGCTTTTCACATTAGAGTGTCCTGTCGAGATATCGCATCACCAATCTCGTGGAGAATGTATGTAAATGTTCCACGAGTTACCCTAAAGTTGGAATACCACAGCTCGTCAGGAAAGGATACTTCCACCATGTCAAAGGACGCAAAAGAATGGGGATGCATCCATACCTCTCTTAAACGTGGAGGATTTAGACAACTCAAAATAGCTTGCAGCAGGCCGTATTGTCGCCGCTTTAATGCATGTAAGAGTGGTCCAAGGGACGACCTTGTTTTATCCCTCATTTACGACAGGCGTTTCCGCTTTTTCAAAACAATAAGACATACAATTGCTTTTTGTACTCGAGAAACTGCCATTTTCTTTTTTGATTAGCCGGCGAAAGCGCGCCTAAAATCATATATGAACCGCTGTCATATAAACGCAGGGACTCAGAAATTTAAGAGTGCCGTTCTTGTTTCAGGGGTGCCGTTCAGAAATCAACATTGAAAAACCTTGAACATCTTTTATCGCGTAAATCAAACGGGCCGTTCCCAAAACTATCGGCCCGTGTACCAAAATTTCGGAGTGCCCAAAATGAATGTCGTGTAAATGCGCCTCAGGCTTAGCTAATCAAAAGTACTTATTTTGGAGAACAATGATATCTGGAAACCCTTTTTAGATGCTCTTAAACGTTTTCAGTTGAACAATAATGCGGTTCCAAAATTAGACAAACGTCTATCCGCAACACACAAAGTTCATTTGCAGATGGATCCGGGCAAAAAAATGGCCTTTCTGATGATAAGGTTAACGCCTGCAGCTGTAACAGGATGCCATGGATGTTCGTCTCATCTTATGTTGTCATCGTCATGAAAGCCTGTTGGCAGTCTATTTCCTTGAGATCAGGCAGCGAGTATGAGGCGAGACGTTTTAGAGTACAAAGGGTTGGGACAATACATGAGCGCGGTACTCTCGTCCCTACCCCTATCGTCCATACCGACCCTGGCTTTGCGTTCACGTTCACGGATAAATATTCGCCTGACCCTGAAAGAATAGGCTGGCGCCAGCAGTTTACGTCATGACGATGTTGCTGACGCGCTACTCTACAAAAGACAATTTCAAATGGAGATGATGCATATGGTGGATAAAACTACTAAGAGAACTTCCAAACATCATACGGTACCTAAGCGTCTTAAACTCTCTTATGAGCATTTCGAAAGGGCCGGTCGTTTTCACTCAACCATTCATATGTAAAGCAGCCATAGAGTTCGCGTGCAGCACTCAAAATAACAAACTCCGTTGATATGGAAACGTATACTTTTAGTCTGTCACTAGAGACCGACGAAACCCTCAAAGTAGTGACTTAGCAAATAAACAAGTCATCCTTCAGTACAACTGAAAAGCAGTTTGTAGTAACTGTTACCCAGAAACGAAGGACAAGAGCAGGACTTTTTTCTCTGACATTGAAGCAAGAGCACGTACGTTGTTGTGAAAAGAAAAAAAAAACGAACCCATCTGTATTTATTGTTGACGGCTGATCTCACGCTACTGAGAGGTTTGTAAAATACTTTACATTTCAAACTGGCAAAACGTTCAGGAAACATTTGTAAATGATGCGACCCGTAAAGGGATGTTGGTCGGCACCATCTAAGAATAGCTTTCTTATGCAGGAAGAATTTTAGAATTTCAGTGTATTGACGCGGGCGCCACCACGTGCGTCTCGTGGAATTCGATTCATCTCCAGGAAATGCCCCCATGCTGTTCAAATCCCCTCAAAGAGAGAAATTGCTTTTAATGTATGGGTTCTGGCTAAAAAGCATTTGTCATTTTAATTTTAAGAGAACAAACAGTACATGGTGAATATTTTCCCATTTAAGAAAAGTATTTCCTTACTTTTCGTGCAAAGCTGGAGTTTGCTAAATAGCATGGCTACGGTTCAAGACAGGCGTCCTTTTTCACAGTTTTTCTTCAACCAAGACAGGCAAATCTAGCAATGATAGCATTTTTGTGGTAAAGAAAAGAAAATCAAAATTGCGTAATGGTGGATAAAGAAGAACATCTCTGTCATAATAACCGTTTTCCGTTTGTTTTCGTTTTGCAGAGGCCAATTTCAACGGCCCGCATTCATTTGAATTTATTCAGTAACATTGACCCCCTCGAAGTAGAGAGTAATGAGTTGGCGGCCAAATGCATGCAAAGTTTTTGGCCTAGTTTTCGCTCAATTTGTGAGAATTGCAGTGGTGTAATTCGATGTTCTATTGATAGCAGAAGCTTAGGATGTGTCTTTCGACGGTTACTGGCCGTCAGTGGAGAAAAATACCGTTAGAATTTCAGAAGAGGCAACTGATATTTGCCTTTGACGGACTCGCCGTGTGTGTCCTTGAAGAGGAAATGTCGTGCTTTATGCGAGTGATTCCACCGTTTTGGCCGAGGGCAATTTCGTCATTTCAAAAGAAGATGATTTGAATTGTTTCTTGACCCCCTGGAAGAGGAGAGGAAATAATCGATGGCCTGTTTCAAAGATCATGCCCTTGTTGATTGTTTTGAATTTACGGAGCATTCGGAGCAGCACGCAATGGCACAAGTGATGATGGGTTGGAGTTTGCCAAGGCAGAAGTTTGATCTTTTTACTCATTGCCACGACATAGATTGACAGCAGGATGAGCTAAGGAAAGGTTCAATCTAACGCACATTTTCAGAAGAAGAACACCAGACCAATTGACGTTTCCACGTTTTCCAATTCAAATCGCATAAATGTCAGTGAAATGGAATATAAACAGTGACTGTTGATAACAAAGAAACACGCAAGGTAATATATAAATACAAAAAGCGATCGTTTTTATCAGATTATTTATCGACTAGAAGCGACCGTCATGGCAAGAGGAAGTGCAACATAATAATTTAAAATCCCAGAAGTGTTCTTGCTAGCTGGCAGAGGAAAGTTAAAGCTCTCTGAAACTATTATTCCTGCTAAATATTCATACAAACATTTTGATTGACGGTTTTTGTTTGATTTACAAGGCCTCGTTGTTTTCCAAATTCAAAGGCAACTACAGCGGAATCCCGATTTTTCGAACCTCCAAGGGAAAGAAAAATTTGGTTCGAAAAATCGCAAAGTTCGAGAAATCGGGAGTAAAATTACAGTGTTCGACTGGGGTGAGGGAACAACTTTTGGTTCGAGTTATCGGGAGGTTCGAAAAAATGAGGGTTCGAGGAGTCGAGATTCACTGTATTCGAATAGAAAACATATTCTTTGGCAATCATTACCTTACAGGAATAGAAAATGGTAAATAAAGTCCCGATAATCACGTGATCGATGCCTGCTAACGTACTTTTTCGTATGTCACAGCTGAGAAGATATTTCCTGATATCCTGTGCATGTAACTGAGAATTAACAGCAGATATCTTTGCTTGGTCCTTTTCTAGATCAGTAGGAAATCAAGCACTCGCTGGACTTGCCAAGGAGTTGTCGTCAAGAGAGATGACATTCTCGACTCAGCATGTAGATTTTTCTCCTTTTCTTTCAGTGCACGAACAACTTGAAAAGCTTTGAGAGTTTTGTCAATAATGGTTAGAGTTATTTCTAAAACACTAAGCGATTTGATTGGGAAGTGAGCCTCTTTATTAAACAGAATGGATCTTTACAAAAGCACAGCCATCCCAGCGTATCAGGTTCGTTTCCATGGAGCTGCCAAATTCCATACCCTATCGCAGAAGGATTTTGGCGGGAAAACAGTGTGACGTTGAAGAGCAGTTGACGGGTGGCTGCGGTGGACGTGACCAAAACATTTTATTAACTTTTTGTTTTAAAACAGGATAAAGATTTCCTTGAATACGTCGCCTGAATTGTACTAGAAACTCGAGAAGCCGAAAATTAATAGCTAACGAAAACGTTTAGTTCAATAGTCGATAGTGGTAACAACTTTTTCACAAACGATAGCAGTGAATGAAAGAATCTAATCATCTTATCGCTCTCGCTTTATCTAGAATAAGCTTATAATAAGTTTTGGGCACATGGAAACATGTTGTGGTTTTACAGCACTGTCGCTTATTTAGAGATAAGCCAAAAATTAAATGTGAGATAAATGGGATCATAAAAGTTTTAATATTTTTAGCAGAAAAAAACTGAGCGAGTGGTTGTATATCAGCTTATCTCATGTAATGTTGGGTCGTATTTACTTCATGATGACACATGACCATGCATTTACATACGGATCCAGTTAATCTTGTACTTTGCCTGATGTTTTCCATTCATGCATATATTTTTGTGTTTGTACGAATGGTTTCGTGTAATGAAAAAATATGGCGAACGTGTTTCTTGACGTCAACTGTCAATTTTTATGGCACGTACAGTATACAAAGAAAACTCCAAAAATATATTATATATATACAAACCTTTAAGATTATTTTAATACACTTGGCCTTCTGGAAGCAGATGGCCGATTTCACAATGCAATAAACTTTTCTCTGAAGGTTTTCAAAACATGCATAATTTTTAATTTATGTTCGCAGAAAGAGTACTACAGCTGTAATTACTATTCGGCGTGCAGCCTCTCGCTTAAAATTCATTGTTTATCTAACTCTCACTCGGTCAATGTTAATTATATTCAGGAAACGTAACTGATACCTCATGGTGTTACACATATTTAAAAAGCCCCCATTCAGTTCAAAGCCCTACAAGGTGCCTGGCTAGGAGAGAAATTATCGAAGCTAGTTTCTCGACAAATTCAATCCAAGAAACTCTAGATGATAAACGGTAAGATCATGTTTCTTTCAGTTGATACAAGCATTTTTTAACGGCCAAGATTTGCTTTGTTCATGCAAGTTTTGGAAAAAAATAAATTCAAATATATTACGCTTAGTCCATACATCCGGCATGTAGGCCAAAATTTCGAAGATAGCTGTTACATGCACCGGTGTAATATATTTGACCGCAAAATATTGTGCGGGATTCAGCCGCTCCAACACAAACCGCTTCAATTTGTACAAAGAAATATTTCAATCAGAAAGAAAATGTCATCTATTAAGTTTTCGTATGATATCGAAGTTGCTTGCGTCTGCGATTTTATATCCCAAATTCTAAATTACAAGTGTATCTACAAATTTGGACAATTGGTTCTCAAAGAATTCTGAAAATATATAAGCTGGGAAATGCGATCTTGATTAAAAACATGCCCATCTCCAGCTCACCAATTCAGCCGTTTTGTTTATTCAACTTGCCGGCCTTTGAAAAGTTTGGTAACTGAACTGGTTTCCGTATTTAAAAAATTGTTGCGTCGTTCATTCATCGGACTTACTTAGGCGGTATAAGGTTATCATACTCAAGAAAAAAAAAATGGAAAAACAAACTCATTGAGAATTTTACAACCAAACCATGAATAGATATTTTGTGCCGTTTATGAAATTTTAAAATTCGAACGAATTGGTAAACTGACGAAAATTCGAAACTTGGCAGTAAATTTTACACTCCACTATTGGGAACCCATTGATTATCTACCAACCGTTTCTCATCGACTTTCAGTCACTACAACATATAGTATTTATGCGTGGGTGGAATGACGATTAATTTACATGCGTGCTCCATGGTTGTTTACAACGGTTGGCGAGTCTTCCAGCCAGTAGCTCCCCAGCTGAAGCCTTGACCAATCTCGATTCGTTAGACTCCTACCCCATTCGACGGTTAATAATTCTACTAAAAAAAAAAAGTGGGTTATCAAAGGAAACTTAGATTTCCGCTATACAGCGAAAGTGGGGATAAACATAGTGAGTCGGCAATCGTGGAGAAATGTATAATTTCTGAAGCATCACGGTACGACATGAATAAACAGTATTATTCGTATCTTTGTTCAAAAAAAATTACATCAGGTTAACTGACTACCTGTCCGAAAGGCAATCAATCACCCTTCAACTGAGCGCGACAAGATGCCGTTCTCCGAAAAAATACTTGCCGTCCGTGTCTTTCAGTTATTTTCGATTTGCAGTCCATTTGTTCTACTGAGACTCAGCGAGACACCAAGAAGGGCGTTTTCTCACTTTTTGAGACTTGTCAATCCCGCTTTTACGATAAACGCGAGACGGGCGGCCAAGTAAGTCCATAGGGCAAGCAAGCTTAGGAACTTAAGATAATGTGAAACAAAAAATTATCGGGTTTTGATCAGACGTTACTGCATCACAGCAGCACCCTGCTGGTGGTCTCTGATCTACGACGTTTTAGCTAGCGCTCGCGTAGTAACTGGAACTCTAAAATTTCGATGAAAAGAAAACAAACTGGACTTGTAGACTCAACGTGAAGCCTCATTGACAACAATATGAAAATAAAGCGGTTTGGTGGTGCACAGATTGGACCAGAGAGTCAACTGGTTAAAAACTTTAAAGGTAAAGAAGTATCGAGTTTAACTATGGTTGTTATACTTGACAGAATAAACTGGGAAGTACCTGAAAGGTTCCATGGCTGTTACCCAACATAATCCTCGCTCTAATTTAAACGCAGCTTAACCCGGTACGGAAGATATTGATCAATATTTTTACATAAATGTCTGAATGTTGAACAATTCAAATTTTATTTCAAATTTTAATTTAAATTTATGAGTTAGTACTGATGTGAGAGGATACCTACAGCAGTAAAACACATACAACGAGAACACGAGTGGGGCGACAAATATATTTTTTTTGCGATGAAAACAAATAGTAAAATTGAACGGCAGATTTGATTTGGTTGCATGCGCTTCTAACTAGCTTCACAATATTTACATAAAAAGGCGAACAAGATTTAAATAAACATAATGATACAGAGCCGTTTGTCATTTCAGTGAAGGTTACATCCATTCCCAACCATAATTTTACGTATTCTAAACAAGTAAAAAAAAAATCAAATCAAATCAAATAAACATAAACACGACTAAGATCGAAGAGTTAAACAGATCAAATATTTGATTTCCTGTAGTTTTGGACTCCTTCAAGTAGCATTTTCATTGTAGGTATACTACTCTTGTAGATGCATCCTCGCTCATCAGTAAGAACTCCTAAAATACAAAATACAAAATAGAATTGAAATTATTTAGATCGAATATTTTCTGTAGTTTGGCACTCCTTTTTCTTTCAACTTTACCGATGTCAGTCAACTAAACGACACCGAGCTGAGGCAGCGAGGGTGCCCACTACTGACTGTGAGGGAGAGGCAAGGAGAGCACAAAAACAGGCATAATCTGGATGTACAACGCTGAAACGTAACTGGCAAAGCCTGAATTTAACATGGTGATTTCAGTAAATAAACAGTATGTTTAATACCCTTCAAAGATAAGTTTCTTTTAAAACCCTTAGCGACTTCTGATCTCAAGGTACGACGATAGGTGGGGCATCTCTCTGCTGAACTGAGTGCTATCATTAATTATCTGATCTTGCTGTATTGGGTCATCGGGACACCACAAAGATGGCGGCCTAATTTAGCCTACTTAACAAAATTGTTTTACTTTGAAAATTCACGAAGGGGAGTGACAAACGTGGATCTAGCAGACCACCTGATGGAAAATGATTGATAGATCGACAAGAGGCAGCATGAAATACATAGCGGGGACAATATGCAAGCACCCCAATAAACATGGATGAAGATGAAACTTGAGTAGCACGCGTACTTTCTCGATCAGTCATAATCATGTTATATACCTTTGCCCTTAAGATAGAAAAAAAAACTGATAAAAACTATGCATTGCTAAAGCCAATTCGTCGCATGTATTTCTATGGAATTTACACAACTAATAAATATTTCTTCCCGAACCAAAACAAAACAAAACAAAAAAAACTTGACATTTTACATTTTACACACCTTTTTGATACGCTTTTCCAGGCACCCGCTGAAAAGCTTTCCAATTGTAATCAAGGAATACAAAATAGAGCAGCCCGTGTTTTGACCTACTCAAACTATGACGTAGATGCTGGTCACCTGTTCAAACTTCTCGGGTTTAAAAATTTAACAAGCCAGCGGCAAATTCAAAGCGCTACGATGGTTTATAAGTTTTTGCAAGTGTTGGCCCCAGAAAATCTAAGTTGTAAATTCGAGAGGCGAGAAACCGCGCACAAACTATTATAAAAATAGCTTTAGCTATAGTGGCGCCATTCTTTGGAACAGTCTTCCTTGTGACGTAAGGGAAGTAGAGTCCCTGAGATTCCCCATTGACCTATTCGTCAGCTGTATTGTAGAACCATCAACTTGCTCAGCAACATCATGACTAGAAAGTGGATAAATTGGGCCAAAAGTCCTTGTGCCTTACAGAGTTAAACTGTTAACCGGTGATTGATTTTGTTTGGGCGCATTTGATTTGATATGATCAAATATTGACAGTTAACATCAGTTGATGATAGTCTGACATCCATCATACATCAAATTTCAGTCAAAGCTGAACCAGCGGCGAATCAACGCTTGCCGACGTTGCCTTCTCCTTGGCACCTCTCGGTTTGATAAAGAACGAAACGATGATAACTAAATTTAGTTCGCCAGCCAGGGCATTGTTCTGCATCCGAAAAATAACTTTATTTAAGTGTCAGATTAAAATAGCCGTCTCCCTCTAAGCAGGGACGTTATAAACAAAGTACAAACAGCAAGCGCAAGTGTTTCGGCTAATAATAAACTTCCGAGTCGCACCTGCAAACATGAGACTTCCAAAGACACTTTTCCATGACTGTTGTCTATTTATTGGTTCCGTATAAAAATACATACATGTATAATGAATTTTTTACGTACACTAAATAGCATGGGACTAGCACGAATAAGAGAAGAAGAGCCGTACAGGATTCTAATACTTTCAGCCAGATGACGATATACGTACTTACTTTAAGAGGGTTGCAATACGAATTGGACTTGTTAAATGCCTTCCTTTTTTCAAGAAGAGGCCAAGATCTCATTCCAAAGATTAATTATCAGGTATATTAGAAATTTAATCAATACAAAGGCTGACCAAAATTCGGTAGTTTTTACTGCAAACGGTAACTGGACTAGTAAGAATGGATCATGTGAGTTTTTCAAACCCATCTCGGCCTTCGCAAGGCCCACTAGCATCGAGTTGATAGAAATCACTGAGGCAATTGCCTCAGTTTGTCTGCTAATAGCTACGGCCCTGATTACCTACCTGACTATAGATAGTAGCGATAGTAACGAAGGGAAGCAACGCTTTTGTCATTGCTAATGTTACAAGGTGGACAATGTATATGAAATCCAAAACTAGAAGCAACTAGTTACAAGTATTCTTCCATGAAATCGCTCGAAGGACTGTTGAAATGTAAACCCAGTTTAGTTGATTTGGTATAACTGAAACGCCCAATCACTGGGAATACTTTTCACGACACTTTCCAGAAATGGCTGACCATATTGTTAGGACATGTTTCTATTCAGTGAGACTGATCAAGCCGGTTGGCTGGATTGCATGGTTCCATGAGAAGGCAGCGTGGCCGAGTGGTTAGGTCGCCAGACTTGAAATCCGGAGGTTGCGGGTTGAAGTCCCGCTCTGACCACTAAAATTGGAGTTGTTTCTCCGGTAGACCCTAGTTCAACTCCTCAGTCATGCTTGTAAATAGCCAACTGGCCTGCATCCCGCCAGTTGGGATTTTTAAGCCTATTATGTTTAGTTGATATGTTTGTTTCTTTCAGTTTAAGTGCATGGCACACCTGTGAACTGGCCAAGTGTAGCTAAGCGCATTGACCACTATAAACAACGACGTTTGAAAATATTTTTGGTTGTTTCGTAGTTGGCTTTATCGTAAGGAATCCGTACGTTTACCGTTCTCTGTCTGCGTTTTTGAAACCAGTGTTAAGCCGTTGTAGATCATTTCAACCAGAAACGGGCGCGAAAAATTGAGAATTATTTTTTATCGTGCTGCAATCAAGTCAGTTTTGCAAACGGAGCTCAATGTTGTTGGGAGACAAGTCGAACAAACGAAAGTGGTTGATCCCAATACGACCAGGTATATTTAAGGTAGAAAACATGTCATCCAGCTGGCGCACCAGGATTCTCATTTTCTTGATCAATACAGATCAAAGGGTTTACAAAAAGTAAGAAGGTCTCTTTGCAGGGAAAGAACCACTCAACCATTCTTCTCTGAGCAAAGCAGAAGCAAAGAGCAGGCATTAAGCCACGCACACCCTTGACCTATCCACACGTGCTGGGCAATATCGTGCTGTCGAATTTACATAGAAAACGCACTACCGTGATGTTGGCATGGCAACATTTATGTCGTCCGGAAAGCGACCAGTTGTTCTGCATTCAAACTCAAGACAGGCACAATGACCCTTAAAACAATGCAACTCAGTACAACGTAACACATTTATAGTAAAACGACTATGAGGCAGTTGCTCTAAGCATGCTTTAAGCCAATTTAATTTCAGTCTTTGACGCTGTTTTAATCTGTCGGAGGGAACGCTTCATTGGCAAAAGTAAGTTATTCCGCGATCCATTTCATCAACGCACCCTCGCGTTTATCAGATATATTTTAGTTATTTCGACTAGACGTGGACGAATTCATCCTTTATGCATGGTTACGAGAAGGCGATGAAGTGACTGATCTACTTGGCAAATAATTAAGGCATCGCAGGATCAAATGAGCGTAGAATCAATGTAAAATCAGGCGAGATATATCAGGATTCCGTTTTTGTCTTGACACTTGGATAATTCAAGCCGAACGTGTAAACAATTTCAAAGATTTTCATAAAATTGGCTTAATTATCGACTGGTTGGCGAGAAAAAATAAGTACTTTACCTACAGTTCTTATAGAGAATATGAAACCATTTTAAAGAAATCTGTGAAGAATGCCTATGAAAGGGTAGGTGTTCACGATCTATTCTCAATGCTGTCGCTTCGTTGACAAGAAAGGGCGATCATGCCTTTTTATTTATTTTCATTTGACTACAAGCGACTTTCGGGAATTTATTCATCTTCAAGATGTCTCAAGCGGGACCATTTGTATCTCAAATTTGTAAATCGATGTTTAAGCAGCTTTTTCGTTCATTTGTATTGTGGCTAAGTGATTTCTGACCGTACAAAATAGCAGCTGCGGCTTTCAAGCTAAAAGAAATTAGTTCATTGAAATTAATTCGACCTATTTTGCATTTCAAAACAAAAATTCGTGAATCCTTAATGACTGAAGTGCAAAGTAATTGTTGTGGTTACAACAAAGAATGACTGCTTAATGAGAAGACAAAATTGTATTAACTTTTTCAGAACTGCTCTGGCGATCTGTTCCTATCTTTGTGAAAATTTTCGGGCTTACGGGGTAGGCCAGGACGAAAATTACGGTTTGGTGAATTAAAAACCTGCGATCGATCTTGATTCTTGTTCTTTGTTCATTGTTCCTATTTATGTTGCCACCTTCATTATAACAAGTTGTAATTGTATTCTACAAAGACCATAGCTGCGAAATGAAAAGAATTTTAAAATCAGCGGAGTGGAGATTTTGACGAATTAAATACTGCTTTTTTTTTTTTTTTTTAAAAAAAAAAAAAAAAAAAAAATCAAACAAGAAATGGTTAAAAAAAAAGTAAGAAAACAGGGCCGTGGCCAAAAAAAAAAAAAAAAAGACAGAGGCAATTTCCATGAAAAGATTATGACTGAGGGAAGGTCCATGGTTGAATTCTCTTTCTGGGTATTTAGGGTGTTTATGATGACTATAACCAACAAAAATAAACCAAAACAAAAATAGTGACTGAGGTAATACCTCGGTTTACCTGTTACTAGCTCCGGCCCAGGGCAAAGGGGTAAGTTGTTTTACAAAACGTTATTAGTTTACTTAGAGTTGAAAACGAAAACACAAGACGACATTAAATTTGCTCTTAACTTTTTATGAGGATTCCGCAAAAAAAGCTTTTACAGCTTCCAGTAAATGGCTTACGTTTTTGGCTTGAATGCAGGTTAATTTGCAAACTTGGGACATCTGATAGCGGCAGGTTTGGCGGGAACTCTGAAGAGAGCCCGCAGTATACGTTTGACTGCTGTGTCAAGCTTAAGTATATTGCCTATAGGCAACTACAGGTGAAACTACACAAGGCTCCCTTAACTTTCTAATTTACACTGTAATAAAGTTCATAAATAGTTTACGTTTAAGAAGGCTTAAAGCCGAAAATGTACAGATATGTAGCTTAAGCCTGCATACCAGCCGAGTGGCTCATCAGACCGGAGCTTATCTCGGTTTCAGTGGCATGAAGCAACCAGGAGTATTTCTACTCCTACCCTGGATGGAGTGCTAATTCATCGCAGGGTTACCCCCCGGCATTAAATTCGCCGGTACCCATTTATACACCTGGGTGGGTGTATCTCTGACTTACTTTAAAGAAAGTTAAAAAGAAAACTCACTATTTTTTTTTTATAAATATTAAATAATCTCTTCTATGAAATTCATACTGAACATACACGAACACCTGGTTGATGAATGCCTGCGGAAAACTTGATCTAGCTTTCCTCGCAGTATCACTTATAAATAATTGTAATTCATAAATTCATACCTAGTTGCTTAAAGCAAGCCATGAATGAGTAAAGGAATATTTCCCTAATTATTGAAACAACAAAGACCCTGTGTTAAATAATGAATGAAATGACATTTTATACAGGTTACGTGAACTTTTGTTTTGTCTCTCGACCCCTGAATCAGTTGCTTTTGCTAACCCTTCATGAAAATTTCTCCTCGATAAATAACTGAAATAAATTGCTAGAACTACTTTACATTGGGTCAACAGAAGCTAATGAGGAAATTCCCTTCAAAACTGTTTTAGACTGTAGAATTTTGATTCATCAGCTGAGAAATAGCGTGGGTTTTCATTTTGAATAACAGCTGACAGAGGGTCTATTATACTCTGGCGGTTTAAGCCAATTTTGAGTGCCTGTTTGCGATACATTAACATTTATCTGCCGGTTTACGATTGAGAAATTATCGCGCGGTTGCGGGAAGTCATAAATTCAGCTCGCCGTTAATTTCTGCGTGTTTTTGTGGCGATCATTCAAACATAAAGCGCTCAAAACGTGTACTCTTACACGCTTCGTTATAAACATCTGAAGCGATTTTCGTGTTGTGAACAGCCCATTAGACGCCAACACCTTTTTGTTCACTGGTTCCTGAATGGAGTAAGAAACAATTCGTTCTGGTCTTAAGATCTTCTGGTCTTTGTGAGGTGAAATACGATTATTGAGCTAACATTTCGTAAAGAATTTAAGTACTGTGAAAAAAAAAAAAAAAAAAAATCGATCGTCCTACTAGTAAAGCGGTTTCGGTTTTTAGGAGAAACAGAAAGCGGTCTGCGGTTTCCAAGGAACAAAATAAGGCGGTTTGTAGAATGAACGACCCTGTCTATAATAGACCCTCCTGAAATCTAGCTGGATCTGCAAAATCTACTGAGAGCTGTGGAAACGCAATGTAATGTGACAATAATGCAATGCACTTTGGGGCACTCCCATATAAAAAGGACGGGGGTGTTCGACGCACCTTTAAGGGGTTAAAAAACGGTTTTGCTACCTCTTAGGGTGTTCAGCCTCAAATACCCGCCACTGCTGGAACTTCTACGGTACATTTTAGGGTATTGAGCCGAAATAAATATGACAGGAGATAATGTGTTATTTAGAATTCGTATCTCTTAGGGGTGGAAAAAGATTTCAAGCCACGTCCACAAAACAAGATTTTGGTATCTCTTAGGGGTTCTTTACAAAATTTCCGATGAGCACCCCCGTCCTTTAATGTGGGAGTCACCCCACCCCCTCCCCCAATCCCGGGCAATGCAATGCCGAGAAAATGTAACTAGTAACTGCGATGCATCACTCAGAAATTCACATCTCACTCCTAAACAGGCAATATCATTGGTCTGTCGTTTAAACGCTTCAAGATTTCCAGAGCATCATCAGGCCATTTGTAGCTGACTTTTGCCCACAGCGGAAGGACTTCGAATGTTACCGGTACATCGGGCAAAGCTATGCACACCATCTGGGCGGCCGAGCGATTTTTAGTGTAAATATCTCGAAGCACTTCAAGCTCAATCCATACACG
>Ga0126338_10000179_pt1 | contig 27738 bp, 11 predicted proteins | sample OrbCmetagenome_2_FD_92529 | JGI IMG/M metagenome (GOLD analysis project Ga0126338, IMG submission 92529) | Coral microbial communities from Petempiche,Puerto Morelos, Mexico - Orbicella C C metagenome | ecosystem: Host-associated > Invertebrates > Cnidaria > Coral | place: Petempiche,Puerto... | reverse complement strand
GTTTTGAGTAGTGCTCCCGGCCCAGACATTCACACCAATTTGCCTCCCGGCCCGATCAGTGAGATAATTCTTGCAAATTGGTCAACGTTTTAAAAAACACATCCATTTTTTACATACATTCATAGACATAATTTGCATTGCTTCAATGAACGCACGGCGGGGCGTCCTTCCAACAAGAAAATGAAATCTGAACAGTTTTGAATGACGCAATGTGTTAACACGATTAATCATTCTTGTAACGTATCAATCAGCACTGGTAAACTGATCACATAAAAATGCTACGAGTAAGTCTACACAGGCAAACACTGGGACAGTAGTAATAAAATGATTTACTACGTAGTACAGTGGCTTCAAAGATATATTGGCAGCAATTTCAGCACTGATTTTTTTCACAACAATATTCGCAAGAGTGGCAGAAAGTTCCACTGAGTTTGTATACTTCCGTTTAAATCATAATCGAACACCTGAATTATATTTCTCATAAGCCAAAAACAGAATATACCAAAATTATAAACTTCTGTCAAAAGATCATGATCTGATCATAATCTGTTGCTTCTGTATTTACTTATGTAACCCGAAATTTCTAGAGTTCATTACTCAAGACACGCCTCACCAACTCCTTTATCATAAAATTAGAATGCATGGGTGGTTTTTAATCTATACAGAAATGACAAAGTTCGTCAACCAGTTTCCAAGGGCTTTTCCATTGGAGATTGGGAGGGACCGCACTCTTCTCCCCCCCCCCCCCCCCCCCCCCCCCCCCCCCCCCCCCCCCAGCCACTTTTTTTTTTTTTTCTTTCAATTCAAACCACCGCTGCCTGTTCCCTTCTTCTTTTTTTGTTTTTATATATTATTCTATTTCTTTTCCGCACCCGGCTTAAAAGCCTTTGTGGGCCCCCCCCCCCCCCCCCCTCCAACGGTCCCACCACTGGGTGAAATGTTTGTTTATTGCAGCAATAATATGCAGCAGTTTTGCCAGGTTCCCCTAATGATTTGCTGATACTGAATTAATTACTCTGTCTTGGCCAAGAACACAACACAAACAACCCTCACCAACACTGGCACTTGATCTGGAGTCCATCGTGTCATTCAGCCGTGATTGCGTTCCCCATTCCCTGCCCCATGACATCAAAGTGGCGAGGGATTAATTTTAGTATTAATTTAAAACAATTATAGATAGAAAAATTTTAAATTTACCTGTGTCTCCCATCCAAATATATTTGAATAGAAACAGAACCACCCTTGTGCAATATAAATTCTTCCTTGAAGTAGGATTTCACGACTTAGCGCACATGAGAAATCTAAAAAGAAAATCACCACATTGGCAACAAAAATTATAGTTCATTTTATACTTCATTTTAACTGTTTTCTTTAAAAAAGGGGGGTCCAGTAGTCAAAAACGTGAGGATAAATAGGAGGTTTTTCTTTAATATTCAAGTTATTCATAGACAGTAGAATTTATTTCAAATTGATAAGTTTTAGACAATACATGCACAAAAGGCTTGGTTTTGAGGAAGACATGTTTCAATATCCTCCAGCATCATTGTCATAAGTTAAATATGGATTATGTCTATTCATGGACATAAAATTGTTGCGAAAAAATTAATGGAGACAATACTGCAAAAGACTATGAGAACTAACATGTCACAAGTCAAAAGAGCTCTAAATTATATATTAAGTATGTTAAACATGTTTCAACTGGTGGTTCAGAGGAGGCTTTTTTCCATAGGATTTGACAAGAATCTTTTATCTGAATTGGAAGGGTTAATAAATAAAACAAGTTCAAAAACCCTTGCAACACCAGAAAATGGACAGCAATAGATGTCAACACAGTCATTTTGTAAAAAAACATAAGAAAACCTGTCCACTAATAATTATTAATAACTATTATAAGCATAATATTGATAAAGAATTTGTATATAATTAGTACCATTTATTGGGAACTGGTCCATTGGAACATTTTTAAAGAGGCGGTGGAATTCTTCATAAGGAGTCCGTGTTGACAGTAGAGACTGCAAATAAAGACCAAATGTATTAAAATTGGCAGACACATGAGGACATGAGGACAAGTCCCTTTGTGTGTATACATGCATAGGACACATGTTGCAGGGGTATTATGCAGGATGTTGCACATGAAGTGGATTGAGGCACAAAAGTGTGTTGTGCATAGAAGGGACAGTATGCAAGAGCAGTGCACAGAATGTGACATTGAAAACTGAGGTTATTTTTGTCTCTGCTTCACAAGGCATGAGTTCAAACCAGCTGAGTTTTATACAACATGCGAGAAGCAAGTAATAGTGTAGAGGCCAACAGCTGTACTTGTTTTCATCAGAAAACCAGCTTGTTTCTCAAGCTGACATCACGGAAATGACATTCACTGTTGGGCTATCTACCAATTTGATACTGCTAGTAGACAAGTAAATTTTGTCCTTAAATATGTTGTTTGAGATAACATTGTACAGGACCAGGTATTTACAATGTGTAGAGATGTAACGTTTTGAAACAATAGCCAGCCAAGAAAAGTACATTGCATAGAATAAGCAGTACTCTTTCTCAGATGAGTGTAGAGCACTTGGCTGTTCAAACATTATTCATTTTGAGATCAAACTTCATAGTGTTTGTTATATTCATGTATTGCAGAGCTTCTAACAATGTTGTTTTTAAATATTTACAACAAAGTTAATAATACTCAAACAGTACTCATGAAGGCAATACTAAAGTGACATCACTGTACTGCACCCGCAACTGACTTGACAATTTAATTATTAAGCAGCACTTCAGTCATGTATGAAATAACCAAATTATATATGATGGAACTACTTTCATCACGATCCAAAATATTTTAAAAGAGGTATCTCCCCTTAGAGGTGACAATCAAAACTTAATAGTAATTGTCCCTTTGCTTTGAACATTATTGCTATCTATTTTTAACCCAAAGCAATATCATTTTGCCTCCAAATTATTTTTAAATTTTAGAGAGATATCTGAGTCCCACCTTTCATAAACAGCACCACTGATATATTGTTATCATAATAATAAGAAAATAAAATTAAAAAAACTTCATATTATCAACACTTTTCCCTAAATTTCAGAATAGATGTTATGTTATAAGGTCAGATTTTTTTTAATTATTCCAAGTTCACATCACATTACTGACTTGAATTCATAATTATAATTATTATATTTTTTCTGCTAAAACTATCCAACCATTTTCCTGCACATCATATCAAAACTTAATATTTGTTATGTCGGGTCAAATAAATTGTCTGAGTGTAAGAAAGAAGCAAAGTAAGATACATTTCCCTCCCTCATACAAACTGAGAATTAAAATTATGCAAATAAAAAACCACCAGCTTGTGCAATTAACACCGAGAGAGATCCATACCATCAAACCAAAAATATTGACTTCAAGCTAAAGTTCTCAAAATGTCAATGGAGATCAATAGTTTAAGTATAATACCTGTAACTGAATGTATATGGGCACAGAGAATTTACATGTATACACACTCAAGATATAAAAATATTGAAAGGAGAAACTTTGTTTACACATAGCACGACAGGTAGATTTTGAGAACTCAATACCACAATATACTGCAGCAATACTGTTTAATTTCAAGTCATAATGATTATGACTATCGCAATGTTCAAAATCACACGTGTTGGCAAAAATTAAGTTCAGAAGAATGCTTTCGAAAATATTTTAAAATTAAATTAAAATGTACAAACTAAGCTGCAGTCACCCATTTTGTGTAATGTAAGAATCCACGAGCTAAAATGCACTTATTCATAACAATATGTGCATAAATACTGCATAGAAAATGTCTCAACACTGAGATGGCTTTTTCATAGAAGCCTTATGGGAAAAATTGAATTCTTGTAGCAATTCAACAAAAATGCATCACAACAAAAACTAACATCAGAGAGATGTTTTTAAAACATTTCAAAATGTGGATAGCACCTTACATGATTAAAGTTTCCCTTCTTTAATAAATAATTCAAGGCACTGCAATCCAGGAGAAGTGATACCCCAACGATTCTCAAAATGAGAATCCCATAATTTCAAGAATCAAACTGCTGTGCCAAGTCCAAATGTGTACGGGCTTCACAAATGAAAGAAAGACGAAAAATTCTGACACTTGTAATTTACATTTTGATTTAAAAACTGTCAGAGTGCGTTTACGAAGCTATGACACATCACTTGAATACTATGCGACATCTTCATTTTTTCCTAAGAGGAAGTTAGTCAGCCTTGCACAAATTTCACAGAATATCGGCTAAAATCTGTACACTATCTGACTAAAACTTCATAACTGGCTTTAAGTACACACTTCAGAAATGAGAAATATTTTTTTCAAGGTTTGCAACAAATTGGAAAATACTCAGGCACAAGACTCAGTCAGTACTAACTCATTCTTAGCAACGGTTGAAGGACAATTCAGTCAGCTATGTATAATTTCAGCTAAACCTACAACTTCCATCTGTGGAAACACCACCATTATGACTTCATGGAACAAGATATGTTGTATTCAATTTACCCATCTGTTTTGTGAATTTGCTCCCTTCCTTCTGCCTTTGTTTGTGATCTGAAAGGTATCATCCTTTGATCTCCCAAATACAGAATTCCGTCTTCTCAATTTTCTCTTGCCTGGATTCATACTCCTGGCAGCAAAACCCTTCCGTATTTTGTCACAGCAAATTGCAATCCAAGAGACATACTGGATACTCCTCAAACGATAGACAAGCCTAGTCGAAATTATTTCACAAGTGGATGATGATTTATTCAAGCCTAGGATAAACTCTGTCAGTAGGAAGTGACCACAGAGAGCACAGAATGTACTGTGATTGGCTAGAAACAACTGCAGGTGGAGATTAACAATAGGCAGACACATTCATAAAGTAAACTGTTTTGCGTAAGAAAGAACCCAATAGAAATTCTGGCAGTTAGAAACAAAAAAAACTCTCTCATATTTAGAGTTATCACACAACTATTCATGTACCACTGTGTTTGAAATGAATCAATCCAAAAATAAAGTTAAAGCTGCACAAGACAAAACAAAAGTGTTTAGTGAAGAATTTCCTTGAATGTCTATATTGTGTAGGAGAGATAGCAAAAATTTAATTTCACAACAACAATTATAATAACGCATCAGATTCATATCCACTTCTAAACAAAGTTGCCGCGTATAAAGGAAAACATCTTATATGACACCTCTATAACATGTGACGGACAAGAACAATTAAAATGCAAATTTTCTTTATTTTGTGGAAGTTAATTGTTATGTTAGCAACACCTGCATATTATAATATGGTGTTAATAATTTATTATTTTCAGTAATATCTTACACAGCTGAATTCTTGACTAGCAAATCAGAAGGGTCCTTTTAATGTCCAGAACAAACTCAATCCCCTTGCAGTAAAATTTTGCTGGCCTTCCAAGAGAAATTTGAAACCCTAACTAAACTTATACTGGTGTAACAATGGCCTTTTTGCATCAAAAATTATTTTTAATTATTAATTGCAAAAAAATATTAGCCAGAAACAGAATGCAAGTTGTGATCATGTTCATTTCAAACATTATGGCAAGTAAGAGGGAGAAAACATATTCCACTAGAATGCAACAACTATTATTTTGTATATAATATGTATATTTTAGCAAGCAATTTATGATCATTCATAGCTACAGGTTATTGTGACTTTGAGGTGACTTCAAGTTCTAACTCAATTAATTTTGGTTCACCACACAAATTCAACTTCATTACAAGTTATTAGTAAATTTACATACATCAGTATATATTTATTGTTTAATTTTATTAACAACACACTCCCATCAACAAAAAAATTAATGATCAACAAAAAAGAGAGAATATTAAGCAATTTGAAAGTAACTTTCACTGCAGGCAGATCCATATAGAAGGTAAGCAGATTCAGTCCTGATAAATTTGCAAATAAAAATCACCATATTTTGAAGATTTTCAGTAAAAGAGGACAACAGGTAGAAAAAAAGGGGAGGGAAGAGAAGGGAGAAAATGTTAATATGAAAACGGGAAAGAAAAGAGCAAATTATGGATGGTAAGCTAGTCTATCAAAGAGTTACACCCAGCATTAATTAAATTCACTGCTACCCATGCATTTATACACCTGGTCGGAGAGAGGCACTGTGAGAGTAAAGTGTCTTGCCTAAGTACACAATACAACGTCCCTGGCCAGGGCTCGAACCCAGAACAATGACCATTACCCAACATGTAAAGAAAATTGTGTTCAATGGCTTGGGTCTGGTGGACATTCTGTCCTTCACTTGCCCAATGGGCATGAGGAATTTCTTAGAAAAAAAGTTTTGGGGAAATTCATATCAAATTTGAAACTTGTGAGTTTGAAACTTTTGGAGCAGTAAATCATAGTTACATCCTGCCCAAAAGGGCAAGCCCAAAAATTAGTTTTCTTCAAACTCATATTTTCTCAAAATATCCGATTCTTGTTTCTACCGCAAGTCCAAGATATCTGGATTCCTAGTGATGAGTTATTATGGCTGGGTTTCATATAGTTAATTTGAAAATACTACACTTGTGGAGAACAATTAAAAAAAAAAAAAATTAAAGGTAATCCAAAAGTACCTATATTTATTTACCAAAAATAAATAATTATCTATAAATGGCTAGGAAATATTTCATGAACTCACCCTAAGAAAGTTTGGCGTCCGATCTGCTTTGATTAGTTGTGACTGTGTGAGAAAAAGAGCAATATTTTTTTGTTACAATAGCCTGGGAAACCATGCATTTCATAGAATCATTATGATATCATAACTTCAATTTCTTGCGACTGTGTTCCTAGTGCATATTACACACACTCACGTTAAAAAATGGTTTTCATGTCACAGTAAGCCTTTGTTTACTTTGTACTTTGCGTGCACTCTTTCCGTGCGTGCATACGTATACAGTTTTTTGTATGGCATGGCTCGATCATTCCACCTACTGAAGATTAGGGCTAAGCCCAAAATGTTTAGTTTACCAGCAACTATTTGACACTTTTAAGAGCCTTTTGAGCCTCATATTTAATTCATCAACATACATGTAGTGTCACACATCTTATGAGTTTGACCTCAAACTCCGTTATCAAGAGTTGTGTACATGTATGCCCTGAATTTTTTAAGTTCTATTGAAAGTGTACATAACTCCATTAATTTACAAATTTCATGTGCAATAAATGCAAATAGAGTAATATGCTTGCCCCCACAGGTACAGCTGTAGTAATGAAATACTATTCCAAGCCTGACATGCCAAATACAATTAATACAAGTGAACAAAAGCAAAACAGGAGGTGCAATAAACAGGTAAAAGATATGCAGAAATGAATGGAACTCATGTGGTCCTAGCTATCAATGCATATTGTTCACTTCATCGAATGTAGTTCACCTTTCCATTATGAAGTAACTAAAATGCACAACTAAATGTGCCATCTCTCCTAGCTCAATTCCAATTTGCAACGGAATGTCAGCTAATCTAAGTAACTCCTTTTGACCCCATTAAGCCAGCTTTAACCTTTCTCAATGTCTCTGATTTTATCACTAGTACCTAAAATAATTCCGGTTTCAGTAGCATGAAACCACTAGGAGTATTTCTGCTCCCCCCTGGATGGAATGCCAGGCCATCACTGGGTTACCCCAGCATTAAATTCACCGCTACCCATTTATACACCTGCGTGGAGAGAGGCACTGAGAGAGTAAAGTGTCTTGCCCAAGAACACAACACAATGTCCCCAGGATAAGCTCCAGCCTGATAAGTCACTTAGCTCGTATGCAGACTTTACCTTACCTTACCTAAAAGTAATTCATTAATCAGTAAAACTGCACAGATCCCATCACATTATTTCTACAATATTGCTGCAAAGTTAGTTTTCAATAATCTTATGACTATGAAAGGATGTAAACAATTCAGAACGCCAGTCAAAGTTCTCAGAGCAACTGTCCAAGAGCAAAACACATGCAAATTTAGTTACGTAATTGTTTCATTGGCTTAACCAAACTACATGTAAGTAAACACTTTTAATTTGTTTGCCAAACTTGGCAATTAATTTGCCTCCTTAGGGGAACATTAAGGGGCTTCAGGAAGATTGCAAGGCGTCGCATCTCAAACTCTTAAATGTTTACAACAAACCCATGCAATTTTACAACAAATTTAGTTGCCTACATCTTAAGATCTACTTCGTCAAAACTAATTTTCTAACAAGTTTTCAAAACAACGTGGTTGCATTTGATATTGTCCTTGTTAGCTCTCATTCCACAATGACAAAGCAAATTGCATTAACGTGTTACAAGTAACCAAGTAACGGGCAGTATTGTAAACGGCGAAATAAATGACTGATCGATGAATGCAATCGTGTGCAAGTTTTCATACCTTATTAGAAGAAGAACGCGTACGCGCGTTTAACTTGAGCATGTCTTGTAAAATCCATGGAACATATTTGATTTTTTTTGCCAGCTGTTTGTAGTTCTTTGGTTTGCCGGAGAACCCTATTTTTCTTGTATTCACGTGACTTTTGCTGCCTCGCTCCATTTAATTTATCAAGCGCACCAGTGTGTGGCAACCACGCAAACACTGAATGTATAATTAAACGACAGAGTTATACGCGTCTAAATCCGTTCAAAATTACCAGCAAACGCCAAACGTAAAGAAAGCTATTAAGGATGTACGGAAACTTTTATATCTGCATTCTGTGGCTAGTTTTTCTAAGAGGATTAAGCAATATCAACAAAGCAGTGTCCCGAGATAGTATTTGCTTGCCACGATCGAACGATTTGACGCGACATCACCTCAGCTGACAAGCGGGTGATCACGCCACCTGCAGACAATTGGCTGTCACAGCTGAATTTACTTCCGGTTTTCGTGTACTTCATTAAATTCGCTGCAGAACAGATAAAAACTCTAAAACACTCGATTCCACTTGCCTGTGAGAGTGAAGCGGTGTCATCCAAGTCCGACTGCGATTTTTCACTGAGGAGAAAGCGAAAACAAAGTTAGTCTTACAGAATATTTGCATTTATTGCCTTGCAGCTGTGAGTTCGTGACGGAAAAAAACTATCGCACGATCGCGTGTGGTTAACACGAATGCCCTGAGACAATATACGGAGAGCATAAACGGAAAAAGCTTCTCAAGAGCATGTTAATTAACTCATTTAGCTTCCAATTTGAGTGAAATAACTGCATGTAGTTTTGCATTTTCACGCTTGAAATATTTCAATGAATGCCGACAACGTTTGCATACACAATGAGCTTCAATTTTAATTTTTCGTTGGTATGAACGGCACGTTCAAAATGAACAAGTGTATTAAAACCTCTGATTTAATAGGCAAATTAATGTTGCAAACGAACCTTTGAATTCTCCCTCTGTAATCTACCTCGGGAATTTCGCCATTTACTTCATCTGCAAACCTGAAAAATAAAACATAAACGCTCACAGGTTGTGTGAACATTGGGACATTTATAAGAACCGTGAGACACATTTCAAATTTGCATGCAATCTCTTACGTTTCAAATTCATTGAAGCAACTCATCGAGCTCGTAGACTCGTTGACTTCTGCATCTGTTCCAGAAACGCTTTCCATGGGACCACACGGCTGAAGCCTGGATTTCGGGTGAACTTCTTTTTCTACAAATAAAATAGCAAGAAAAAAATCCATCACACACTGCTGATTTCCCGCGAAGTTCGCGCGCAATGTGACAAGTAACGCACGCTTGTCTCACTTTTAACACTCTTTCTTCTCCCGTTATACCCTAGCTTCTCATGACGGAAAACTTTCAGCTGCACCAGGGAAAGTTTCATTTTTCATGCGATACAGTGATCAAGCTAAATGATCAACTCGGTACTGAACATTGCGGAACTTGATTTATCGCATTAGTCCTGCAGGAAATAAATTATTCACTCCGTGTGTCGTATCACGATCTCCACATGGATAATGATTTCAACTTTTCGCGGAAAAAGCGGAAGTCGATATGACGATGACGCATGTGGTTCTTATGCAATAAACACCCGGATAAAAAAGCTCTTGACATAGGCATTGGGCCATATCGGCTTTGAAGATGCAAATTGTTTACTTTCAGAACTGCATGAATGTTCATTAACCTACATTGACTGAAACGAGTTACACTACGCCAATTACACATCTTTCATGTTTTTCGAGTTTTGACAAATGTTTAGTGTTTAATCAACTTTCCATACCAAAAAAACAAAACAAAAAACAATTCATATCGGCTTAGAAAAACCTTCAGTTGATGTAGTGAAACAGAAATGCGGTAGAAATTATTGGCAACGAATGGATTTCGCGATATTATACAAACGGGAATTAAACATGCAATAACAAGCAACGCCGACAAAGTTTATTTAATGCTTCTAGGAATTTAGATGTCAACAGCTCTTTTCCTTTCCATGAATCTAACTACAAAGCCAAAGGGCAACTTCATATCTGATTAATATCCAAACATCGAGAAATTTTATTGGGAAACGCAATTTGGTGATTCGGCAACACAAAGCCGGTTATAAAAGGTTAACTCGCATCTTTAAAGACGCTCATTTTTCACAACAACCCAAAAACCTACCGTGAAGAATTCAGACCTCTTTGAATTAACCCAACAAGCCGTCCGGACAGTTATAATCTCCTAAAACATCTCAGTTAGCTCTCACAATGATTCCAAATCCAAGATGGGCGACAGAGGAAGAGAAATTAAAGTTACTTCATTTAAAATGCGGGCTTTTCCCTGATTGGCCAGTTTTGACAGTGGGACAAATAACCTTCAGCGCGGAGAACAGGTGGAACTACACAAAGAAAAACGTCAGAGTAACACTAACCCAGGATATAAATTGCGGAGCGCGCAAATAAATTTTGCGAGGCGTTTAATAAACCATATGCAAATACTGAATGTTTATCCCTGATTATTATTGAAATTGGTATGCTTAACGTTTGACAGCAAAGAGATTAGTTCCACACTGAAAATGAAGTCCGTGAATTAATGAGTTCGCTTCTGAGAGTTGTTGAGCCATTTTCATAACGCAAAAGACAGCGTTTAATGTAACAAAAAAGGTAAAGTCTTGAAACTTAACCCAACATTATCAATTATTGACAAGCGTGCATTGGCTTAGAGACGATAATAGGAAAACCTGAATTCATCTTTACGTAAGCGGGAATATCCTAAAATAATGTTAAACAAGAAAATACGAAATCTTGTTCATTTTATTTTGAAAAAACAAAATCAAAAAAGAAAAAACATACCGTTTGAGGTTTAAAGATTTACAATGACCGAGATACATGCAGTGGTCACCAGGCCAACCATAACACTGGAAATGTAGTATGCGATAATTGAGTGAGATTTAGTAATACTGGATGGGAAATCCCCAAATCTTTTTGACCGGCCAGTGCTGGGTCACATGGGCGATAGGGCTCTACACGGAGCCATATGGGCTCATCGCATGTTCCATGACACTACTTGGACGTCCTGCTACTCTAAAATCTTTAGAACTGTACATACCCATTCAAAGTGAAAAGTCTTCCCTACCCAGATCTACCCATTCAAGGGTTGGGAGAAGAGGCCATAGTTGTTTAGTGCTACAGAACCCTGGATGAGCTTACGCTGCTCCATGAGCCATGTGGCCCAGAAGTTGACATATTTTGTGTTGCATTGCATACCTATCCTCTCTCATCTGAAGCATCTGACTTCATTCCATATTCCTGGCCTAATCTTGAATGACAAACACTAATACTAGACTGCCAGTAATCTAACAGAGGAAACAAGGAAGGGAAAAGACCATTCTCTAATCACAACAAAAAGACGTAAGACTAAGAGGGCAATATAAGGTTGATTTTGGCGGAGGAGCTCAAGAAGGATCAGTTTTCCTATAGAGCTGATTGTGACATTTCTTTAATAATGGACTCTGAAAAAACAGTATATCATACACGCACACAGCAAAACAGCAATAAGGATTGAGACTCGAGAAACACTTATCTTTGATTCTGATGGACTTGGTTGGGCTAGAATCGACTTGATCTTCAGTTTTCTTTACAATTTCTAGTGCTAACAGAAGAACGGCAAGAACTAAATGGCAACCACTGCACCCTTTTCAGGAGGGGTAGCACTCTCACATAAAAATGGTAGTGACCAATTCAAATTTTTAAAATAAACAAATAAATAAATAAACATATTAAAATTTTTATAGTGCCTTTTCCCAATGGTTCAATGGTACTTTACAAGAAATTAAAACTATAAACTAATACCTACTATAAAAAATTAAGAAAATGCAAAAAATAGATAAAAATTTAAAAAGATATTAATAATTACAAACTTCAACTTAAAAATGCTTGTTGACCTTGTTTAAAAAGCCACGTTTTCAAAGACTTCCCTACCCATTCAAGGGTATAGGAAAAGAACTCTTAGAAGGCACCAGAACCTTGTGTCGAGGGCATGGCTAAAATTCATTTGTACACCTAACACATACTAAATCTACCACAACAAATTAGATGATGCTGACAATAATAACCCTAAAAAGGTATTACAATGACTCTAAAGGCAGTCATTTTAGATTTTACACCCCAAGTGGTACTGATGAACCAAATTTAGTCCTTTAAAGCATCCCTTTATTTTTTCAGCAAAGTCCCCTCAGGCTACTATTTATGTCACCAGCACCACCCTTCCCTACCCATTGCCTTTTGCCTCTGTGTCAAAACAAGACTGAAACCATGTGAAACCATTCATATGAAAATACAGTGAAACTTTTATTTAGCAGACCCCCTGTTAAGTGGACACCCTCTATGAAGCGGACACCTAGCTCGTGTCTCTAAATTTTCTTCCTATATTTATTGTAAAATAAACCTGCATTCAGTGGACACCTCTGTTAAGGAGACACGTGTATACATGTGTATGTGTATACCAACATCAAGCCATTTTGATGCATAAAACCTGAAATAAGTGGACAATTCAAAGGCTTCTTACTTCTAAAAGCTCAGCTCAGACTCCTTTAACATTGTTCAGCGATACCATTTTAAAGCTTAGTAGATTATTCCAGATTAATTCCTTGACTGATGACAGGCAGTTAGCAATAAAGGCAACGTTTTTCAATGGCAGAGTTCCCATTAACGCACAGGTGTGCGTCTTATACGCACTAAAAATTAAAAAGGACGCACAGTTTTTTGGCAAAGTGCATCCTTGGGATGTAGGAAAAAAGTTCCGAAAACTTTAGTAATAGGCAAAGGACCCCAGAAAAACAACGAAAAAAACCCAACTCTTTGGGAGTCCCAAGGACCCTTAACTATCAAAACTAGTGGGAACTCTGGAAAGGGTTAATAATAAACTACTATTGCACAATAAATTAGAATCTGTTTAGAGCGGACACCCTGTATTAAGTGAACATAAATGAGTGTCCCAGGGGCATCCACTTAATACAAGTTTCATTGTAAGCAAAAATGTGTTCTGCCTACAGGTTCATTTCAAGCAAATCAAACTCACATGAAAGTTTTTTCAAGAGGACTTGTTTTGAAACAGAGGCATAAGTTAACTCAGACATGGCCTATTGTATTCCTTTCCCACCTTCCCCATCCCTGCCTCTACCATTGGCTGCTGTGAGTCAGTCTCTGGGTTGTGATTGGTACATTTCAATCCATTTTGTTGGTCATTTTTCTATAAGGTTGACAGATTGTTGTTGTAACTATCATGATTGACAGCAATGAAGAACCCAATAAAATTTTAATTCAAGTTTTGAAGTCTGGGTGTTAATCAAAAGCATAATAATAATCAAGGGTAATTTCAGATTTTGTACATGGTCTCTAAGAATGTAAATAAGTTAACAAATTGACTTCAGTTTTTCATGCGTCTGCCCTGTTATTGATCATGAACGTTGTCATAATAAAATTGTCAAATCAAGGCAGTGTTGGCTCTCGCTCATTGACGCATCACATAAGTTATAAATTCATTTGTCTATCCACTTATTGACAATGAAAATCAGCCAATGAGCGTGTGAGAATTTCTGCAGTTATCGTAAAATACACAGTTCATAGATTCGATCCCAATATCGCTGATCACTTAACCTGGTCACTTATGTTCAAATTTCCAACAGTTTTGGAAGCAATGTCCACTGGTTCACAAAACCGCTGGAAGTCAACAAACTTTTCTGGGCCAGAAAATGAGACACACCAAAAAACGAAGACAAATATCTGCGATTGAAATAATCTGAAACAAAAAAATTAAAAACCTAATTTTCTGATTCCTACTCATTACTACTTAGATATTCAAACTAGCACTCACTCTGACACTGTGTCCTAGAATTTTAAAAGATTCATCTGCATACAAACTACTGTATGACCTTTGGGTCAGCCTGCAGCCTACATCTCTCAGATTAAACGAACGCTATTTACCTGTTTTTCCTGGCAAATGAATTCCATCCTAGCTATAACGTCTGGGATTCCATTTATAAAAAGAATTAAGGGCTCAAGACACTGACATGGAAGTATGACCGCCGGTACCGCCGGTATATCACCGCTCGTAACTGAGCCTGCAAGGCTAACCACTGACTCTCAAACTTGGATGCGCGTGATTTCTTTCAAAATAACTTGAGCGGGCCCTGGGGACGAGGCTGCTGGACTTCGGTGTGTTGTTGTTGTTCGTCCTTCGTAGTCTTGTTTACAGTTTACATGGTTGACAATTAAAGAGTTTTAACCGGATTAGATGTACCATACAGCTCAAAAAGACGTGGATAAACTGTTATTAAGTGCTATAAACTCCAAATGGAAGGTTCTGAATCTTAGTCATCGCGATCTGACCGTACTTCCCGATTCTTTGAAGAAACTTGTCAGAGTGAGAACTTTGTTGTTGAATGACAACAGAATTATTATGCCTCCAATGGAACTTGTTTCGCTCAAAAACCTTCAGGTTTTGGCTTTGGATCATAATCAGTTGACCTTGATACCGTCAGGATTCCGGCAGCTATCAAACTTGAGGATTTTGTGTTTGAGTCACAATAACCTAGGGTTTTTACCGTCAGAAATTGGAGAATTGACTTTTCTTCAAGAGTTGTGGATTGTCAACATTCAGCTCATAGGATTGCCTCCTGAAATTTGCAATCTTGTGAACCTGGAAAAGCTTGGTGCAGGATGCAACAGTATTAAAACACTACCAGAGAAGTTCTCAGCTCTAAAGTCCTTGAAATGGCTCAGCTTATCAAACAATCAACTTTCAACTTTACCAAGTGATTTTCATTGCCTCATCAACTTGATACATTTGGATCTGGCAGAAAATCAATTCGGCAAGTTTCCAGAAGGCTTGAGTGGTTTGCACAAACTGGAATGCATAAACCTGCGTTCAAACATGATTCAATCTTTGGACAGCAATTCAGTTAGTAACTTGCCTCACTTGAGTCGTGTAGACTTGAGAGACAACATTTTGACACTACTTCCAAGAAATTTAGATCGCTTACACATATTTTTCATCGGAGAAAGACAAATTTTCAGAGACATTGATGACCAGAGCATGCAAAAAGTTAATGAAGTCAGGAAGAAACAGAAGTTGTGAAAAAATAGCTTATCTTGATCAGGGTAGTGCGCAATATTAAACTGGTGTTAATTCTGTTTACTAAAAATATTCAAACTTTTCTGGTCATTCCCATATTTATTAAAATTAAATATTCTGCATCACATACTTTTGACCTGACTTGTTATTTCCCATTGCATAAGCCTCTTAATTTCACCTCGGCTTTATCTAGTCTGGGTCACAGGTAGGCTAGCCTACAAGAGGTGGAACTACAGTACTGTACGTCTGTGTTCGCAAGCCACAGGCCCACTTGATTTCCAGCTGTTTTGGGAGTCTGGTTGTGATCCTCCGACCAACCAAGGAGGTGGGCTTACAAAACGGCTGGAAATCTAACCTAAATAAAGTGATGAATTCATCAGTCTGCTTTTTTTTTCTAATTTAGTTTTTGAAGACTGTCTTTATAATTCTAATTTTGTTCCAATTGGATGGACTATATTTGAGTCCTACATCAGAAATGTGAGAAATCTATTTTAATGAGCTCCTGATTCTGCCTAGATATAGCATACGATCATGCAAATGCTGCCTAAGAGAAATTAGTACAAACTTGGTTAAAAATATATATTTCAGAAATGTTGCAAACTTCCAAGTTGGACTGATCATGAAGGCAAGGCTCTATTTGACGTGAAAGTGAGGCTCCATAAGACACCCCTCACTCTTAAGGCCCTGTTAGCGTAAATGCCGACAGGCGACATGGCTCTGAAATGACGACATGAAGGAGCTGAAATGACCACGAATGAGAAGTCAAACATGTCACATAAGGATTGAAAAGTACATTTTCTCAGTCTATTCTCTCTGCATTGCATTGTTGCACTTTGCAAGTCTATTACACTTTTTCTCTTTTTTATACAAATATAGTTTCTAAGAACATCAAGGCTGAAATTTGCCAAGAATTTGAAGACTATTTTAAGAATAACCCCTTGGCTAAGATTTTGAAAAATTACCTGAACACCATCCAGACACCAAATACATTCGAAAACAGAAATATCATATGCTATAATCTAAGAATATCCCCAAGAATATTTTCAGCAAAAAATCTGCAGAAAAATAAGAATATTAAGCCTGTGCCAGAAAAAAACAGTGAAAAAACAGTGTTAGTTTGGTTGATAATTATCCAAAAATAGAATGTTTTGGGGACAGAATTAGGAGAACGCATTTACGTTAAACAGATCGGTAGCTTTGGACGAAATTCCGACAACGACATGCAAACTTTCCGAAATAGTTGCGAGGTGAAAAGGTTTGAAACTCAGACGGGGACATAAGGAGCGCCCCTGACAGGGCTTCACTCCTCCCCTCTGACTCCTCCCCTTGGCTCTCCTCCCCGGAGATTAAACACAAGCGAACAAAAGCTCACCATATTTGGTGTTGTTGGTATGAAACCGACACGCAGCCGCATAAGGAACTGTCATTGAAATCAAAAATGTTGTATTTTGAAGACTTCGGTCGAACGAGCGAAGTTCTGCGTTCCATCGAACTTTGAGGGCCTTTTCCTTCGTGGCCATTTGTGCTGACCTTTCAGGCATCATTGACTCGTAAATTGCTACCTATGCGTTGAGATTTTACGTGCTATGAGCACAGCCATCAGCATGGAGAGTGTTCAAGTTGAAGTCAAGATTGAACTTGGACACAAGGCTTCTTGTAAGAAAACCCCAAGTCCCGAAGGCTTTACCCATGACTGGGTCGTGTTTGTGCGAGGACCAGAAAGCTGTGACATTTCTCATTTCGTGGAGAAGGTTGTGTTCTACCTGCACGAGAGTTTTGCCAAGCCAAAACGAGGTAAGCAACGTAGAATTTGTTAGGTCTAGCGTAATGATGTCAACATCTTTGGTTTTGTGCAGTTGAGTTTGCATGCAAACTTGATTAGCCTTGCCGAACGTCCACTTGTAAAACACTCTAGTGTTACGAGCTGGGGCGATTTCTTTGTTTCCTCGATTATTCTATCCGGCTTCTATGGATTAAAGAGCTAATTTTGCTGTAGCAAAAGAAATTAAGGATTTCGCAGTTTACTTTATAACTCGATTGACTTCAAATCGACGCGATTTGAATTCACGACCAGCCGATGCATGTTGACGTCGCAAATCTAAGACCTTCTTCGTCTTACAAATTAATTTAAACTGTCCTTTATAAAGAAAGCATGGCCTCTTCAAAGTGTAAAGTTCTGCACAGTGTTTATGATAAAAGGGCAGTTCTTTATCAAACCGAGAACGACTATCGTATCACGCGCTTGCATGTGTTTGTTTCTTTGTCCTTATTAACAGTTAACTAAATGGCTATCGCAATCTTGAGCGGAAATTTTGTCATTTAATCTCGTTGCCTGTTGTATGATACAGGAACTGTAGATACTAGGTAAATTCTTGTCAAACCACACATTTCTCGCATACAAAATCCATAAACGAGATAATATTTCGCACGAAAGGTGATTTGTAAATAAAATGCATACGTAGAATTTGCAGGTCAATTTAATTTTCCATCACTTATCGAATGTAAGAATGACGTTGATAAAACTCGAGATTTCGTACAAAGTGCTTCGAACCTGATTTCTAATGAAAAGCATTTTATGCCCTGGGTCCTCAAATCCAGCGATTCAATACTATTTGCTTATTGTTCATCTCTGTGTAAATATCACTTTCTTTCTATATGTACACTCTGTTTCAAGCGTTACCATTTAATATTGGATCGTTTTTCGATGATTTCTGAAGTGTTGTTTTGTGATCAGTATATCGAAGAGGAAGCATTTGAGTTTTCGTTTTGAATCCAGCTTATATATGTAACATTATCTAGCTTTTACAGGAAAGAAAGTATGAATATTTGTCTGCAGGTGAATTAAATTGAAACAAAAGAAAACAGCAGTGTTTGTCTTGAACAAAGGTGTTGGTTTCTTAAGAAACTGTTGGGCTTCATCGATCAGTGGGCAAATAAAAGACAGCTATTTATTAACTTGAAGTTGTAGAGGTAAAGTAACCATCATAGTGAGTTTGTGAAGCTGAGATTTCAAGTATTGGTTAAACCATTCATCAGAGTGAATTAGCTAGAAGGGCTGATGTTAACACTCAAAACCTCAGCTTCGTAAATTTGCCATGATGGTTAATTTACCTGTATTAAATGGCTGATTGTCTGTCTTGGAATCAGATAGCATAGAGAAGTACTGAGAGCTTCTGTGTCCCTTCGCTAGAGGGAGAGTGTGAATTATTGAAGGAGTTTATTATCATCAGAGAAATTTTGTCATACAAATTGTTTGGTTTTTCACTTGGAAGGTATGTCACATTATTATTTGTACCTGTGTACAAGAATAACAGCAAATGGTATCGCAATATAAATCACAAATTAAACAAGTTTTACAGTCCTTAAATGGAGACCAAACAGCTCTGCACATAATCTACAGACATGAATTAGAAACCAAAGCTAGAAGAAATCATATTTCTGTTTTATAAGAGATAAAAGTTGACAATAAGACCCTTGACCCCAAATCTGAGACGTGAGGAATTCTTCAGAAGTAATGGAATTACCAAAAAAATAAGCCCATTGGCTTCTAATAGAAGCCAATGGGCTTATTTTTTTGAAGCCAATGGGCTTATTTTTTTGGTAATTCCATTACTTCTGAAGAATTCCTCACGTCTCAGATTTGGGGTCAAGGGTCTTATTGTCAACTTTTATCTCTCTTTTATCTGGTGCTTTCAGGAATATTTATTGCCAGACTATTGAATTTTCAATTAATGCACAAAATTTGTAAATATTTTTGTGAGTCTATGGAAACTGGTGTTGTCACACATATTAGCAAATCGTAGTTTATACAGGGGACATCTTCACTGGCACGGACCTTGACACTATGATATATCTGTCGTTGTAATATAGATAGTACCCTGCCTCATGCTCTGATTGGTCAAAAACCCATGTTTTATCAGAGTATAAAGCATAGAAAAAGTGTGTTTTATTGTTTTTTGCTGCATTAACTCTATATCACAAAGCAAATGAAAAAGCCTATTGTAAGCCATTTATTACACTGTGATGAAACACTCCGGACAGTTGACAACACTCAAGAAAATAAAATGTAGAAAACACTCGTCTGCGGCTCGTTTTTCTACATTTCCACCGTGTTCTCAAAAGCCTGTAGTGTTTTATCAGTGTAATACAGGGCTTAGGCTACTTTATTTGTTAAGTAAACCTCAGTTGTTGATGAAAAATGTTGATTTTAACAAAAGGCAGAGGTTGAAAGTCAGCTGGTGAAATCATTTAAGGTATATATATTAAAGTGACGACGTCAAATACACTAGTAATCTTTGATTACTACTAATTACTACTTTGACTACTGCTAATCTTTTTTAGTAATCAGTACATCTGTGATTGTGTTTTCTTAAACATGTGTTGGATAGATACATACCAGTTGCCTTATGAAATGGTTTTGAGTGGAGGGGCTTGATATATCAGGCAAGGGACCTAAAGAAGTGGGTATAACAGTGGATAGAAAGAGGTGTTAACAAAAAAATTTAAGTCCTATGTCTAAACACAACATGATCATGTAGTCAACAGTTCAACATAGAGAGTTCAGTTCATAGAGCAATGTACCAGCCATTTAGGAGAACTCATCCCCTGCACACTATGTAAGCCAGTACAGTACTACAGTCCAATCAGTGTTAATTTTTTATACAGGACTCATTTCATTTTATATTTCTAGTTCTAAAGGATCCTCCCTATACAGTTGCTGAGGCTGGTTATGGAAGCTTCTTCCTTCCAGTTGAAGTCTTCTTCAAAAACAAAGAGGAGCCAAGGAAATTGATGTTCGACTATGATCTTGTTTTGCCTGCCTGTGGCTCCCCGCCTATTGATAACATTCGAAGTGAAGCCCTTACCTTTACCAATCCAACAGAGGAGTTCAGGAAAAAACTTGTGAGAGGTGGAGGAATTGTTACAAGCACAGGGACTGTAAATGGATTTCACAGGTAAAGTACGCAGCGCTAAATGCTTGAGCAGTTGACCCTCTCAACAACAGCCACTGTGGGGACAGAGGAAAGTGACCATTGTAAAGAGGTGGCTGTTATGGTGAGGTAGAGGTGTAAATATGACACTTATATTTTTGTGAGGCATGTAAATACGTGACAAAATCAAAACATATATTGATAGAACAGAAACCTAACAAACAGAGACACTGACGTGCGGTATTCACCAGTTTTCATCACCTTTTGGGGTTTTGTTTGAACCGTTTGTCTGTTGTTGATTAACGGGCCGCTTTTGAGAGGTTATTTTGGCAGTTGAGATGTGTTTTATTGACCGTTGCCATTGTGGCAAGGCAGCCGTTGTAGAGAGGTTAAAATAAGAGTGGCCGTATGGCTATCCACCGGAACAAAAAAGCGGCCATTGTAAAGAGGTGGCTGTTAGTGGAGGTTCAACTGTAGAACTTTTTCTTCAGGTTACACTTTGTAAGAAAAGGAAAGGGATGACTAGAACAAAGGACACAAAAGTAATTACACAAATAAGTAAATAAATAAGTTCAGTAAATCAAGCAAAATGCTTTTGAAGTCTGAAGTTCGTTTGTTTACAAGTTTGTTTTTTTCAGTTCTTCTTTGCCTGTTAATGGATCAGCAGCTCAACAGAGTGCCGACTCAAAAGATGGGAAAACAGCAAGTAACATCACTGATTTGCATCCAACTCTGCAACTGTCGACACCAACGACAGATTCTGACAAGAACAAAAAAGGTAAACATGAGGCAGTAGTAGCTAACAAGACTGTTAAAATGCAAGAGTCTGTAACACCAGGACTTAAAAGATCATCAAGTACATCAGGAACAGAAGACATGCAGCAAGTGAAAAAGAAAAAAAAGAAACCCGATGAAGCTTCTGGAAAGTCAAACAAACCTCTTGGATTTATTCCATTGGAGCTGCCTGTTGCTGGCAATGAACATAAAGAAAAACTGGATGAAGTGAAAGATGTTAAGTTAAAAATTAAATCACTGTCATCAAAAAGTCCCGCAAATGACAAAAAGAAAAACAGGCGAGCATCTTCAGAGGTTGGATCAGGTGAAAATGTATCAAATGCATCAAAGCGAAGAGAGTCCACATCTGCTAAGAAAAGTAAGCAAAAATCTCCTATGAATGATTTGAAACAACAAGCTAAACAGGAGGAGAAGAAAGTGGAAAAGATTACTTTTCGGCGGCGTGGCTCAGGTGACAGCTGGTCAAGTAGTACCTCTAGTTCAAGTCTGTTAGGGAATTCTGGCAGCAATAAGAACATGGCTTTAGATAAGCTAATAGCAGAAATGAGTGAAGAGGACGATGATGATGATGATGGTAATGAGGTTGACGTTTGTACCCCATTTCAGTCTAGATCAATACAGCCATCAGTCACAACACAGAAGCCAATTGCTGATGCTGTCAACTCTCCAAACAGTACTTTACAGAACAAAGACAGTAGCAACAAAGGTAGAACGAAAAGCAGCTCTCAAGCTAAGAAATCAGAGGCTGTAAAAAATAAAAGAAAAAATGGATTGAAAAGTCCCAAGTCCTTGAAGCAAAGGTAAGCTAAGCTAAGCTGAAGTCAAGTCACACGTCATGCATTGCAGGAAAATAATTTCAAATCCGCGTGCCCAGTGAGTCAGCAAATTTTACTTTTGACTTGCCCCCACTAAATTATTACTAGCCAATGTGGCAATTTATGGACAAATGTGAAGAAGTATACTTGGATTTTTAAATTAATCCAGTTTTTCACCCCAATTTTTTGCTCATCTTGCAATTTTAAGTTTTGAAATAGTTTCTCAATGGAAATTATCGTGAATTTTTCATGTATCAAGGTGACGTTTTCACTTACATGTAGGGGTTCCGGTCTTCTATTTTCACTCTTCCAAGAGCAATGTTTACGTGCCCCTCATATAATGTACCATACTTGCTAACAGACCCTGACACTGTTGGTATTTCTATCTTGCAGCCCAAAACCAAAACTCAAAGACAGTACGCAAGCTAGTAATGGACAGCGGAATTCTTCTTCAGAAAATCTAATTCAACTGTACAAGCGTCTTGTAGCACTGAAAGACTCTAATCTACTGCAGAGAATAGCTGATATTTTAGAAACGACAGGTCGCTTTGAACTCACAGAAACAACACTGGATTTTGACTTGTGTAGTTTGGACAAAACAACTATTAAAAAGATTGAAAGCTCAATCAACAGATGATCCAAGTGGAATCCAAGCTCTGTGGTGATGTGATGTCGTGGAGTTTAAATCCAAGCACTGTGCCAAGTCTGTGTTTTAAAGAACAACACAAGAGGTTTGAAAGTACAATAATTACTACAAGAATTTGGAAAAATTCTACTGCTTGTTATCCTGAAGCAACACAGCCTGCAAAATGTTCAATAGTGCACTCACCCTGGTGTGATTGGGGATTCCCCTAGGAGAGACAACATGAGATGGCACAGGGTCACACTGACCAAGAATCGTTAGACCTACCTCCTATTGTAAGCATTTTGATGCACGTTTCAAGTGTCACATTACAAACAGAGGTATTTAGAGTTATGTAGGGGTTAAAGTATAGTGCTTGAAAAGTATGCATTCAGAAACCTCCAGCTAGTTTTTTCACACTTGAAAACAAGTTGATGTAAACTCTGTGTTCATAAACTAAAAATGGTTTTGGAAAAAAGGGAAAATATCAGGAAATATCCGATTCCATACCCACAACACTGAAGGTCATTGAAATTTTGAATTGGTGCAGGTTCTTAAAGGCCAAAATGTTCAATTTAAAGTGCAGTATAAATCTAAACTGGAATTTCTGTAAGAGTGGGTAAGGATATTTTCTGGAACACCACATTATAATGTGTGAAAACCCCTGCACAATACAAAAGATACTGTAATTTATGATATCTGCAGGTCCTTTCTTAGTTCAGAGATTTGATTTCAACAACAACAGCATTTATTTATATCAAAAAAGGAAAGCAGAGTACAATAATTTGAAGCTTATAAAATGGTATTGGCTGCCTATAACAACCATAAGGCTAAGAAAACTTAGGCAGCTATTTATGAGATGCAAATGGTAGCAGGTGACTTGCATCGCTAGAAATTCCCAAGCAAGACAGGAAGCTAAGGCTTGTGTTACTATTTTTATATGACAGGATTTTCTCTTCAGTGTGAGTGAAGCTTGCATGCAGTCTGAAACACGACTTTTTTATGTAATACAGTGTTTATAGACTTAACTGAGGATCTTGCCTCTATATGATGAATTTTTCTCTCTTAAAATCTTTCAAAATCTAAGTGTTTTCCTCTTCAAAGCAGTTAACAATTTGCACTCACGATAAAAATCATTGACATTCTTTATCCTCTACTTTGCATTAATATTTCAAGCCTTCAAAGCAGCCAACAAAGTTGTTGTATCTAACAATATTAAATATTATCATGTCGGATTTGGAAAGTGTAGTTTTTCTCCACTTTTGTAAGACAAAATTTAATCCAATACACGAAAACAACATTGGCACAGAAAATAATTTTCTCTATGAACAGAAATGCATGACAGGGGGTCCCATTTTCCTTGTGATAAATTTCTGTCATCGCGTCTTCCTTTTTATTGCCGTCGGTGGCAAGCTGGTTTACTCTTTCAGAACAATGGTAGTGACAACAGATGTCTGTGTTAGGTGTTGCTGTGCTCTTGTAATCACACAAAAGTAATTACCAGTAGTTAAATAATATATTTTTCAATTGATTCTTGTCTATTTTGATAGAGACAGCAGAATAAAAAGATATTTAATGCTTAGTGACATTACAGTATTAGTTACATGGACCTATGAGCTTGTTACTTTCATGAAAAACAAAGTTAAAACCACTTCACTGAAAATTATATTTTGTAATTTTGCTCTCTCCAATAAGTTTTAAGGGTCACTGCTATACATTCATATGACTTTCATTGTGGAAAAGACCATCCTGGCTCACTCAAGATCTTGTCACAGTACTGTTGTTGTTACATTGAACAGTTTCAGTTAAGGTACAAGTTATGACTGTCTCATATTGAATGTTATGTTCATAGCCCTTCAGTGGGGTATCACACTAGGTTTTTTGGTAAAAATTATCAGCTGCAACAAATTCATACTAGTATTTTTTTATTATTTTTCATTCTAACATATTTTAATAAATAAATAATAAATTGTCATTCCAACTGCAGCGTGGTATTTTTAATTTCAGAATATTTGTTTGCAAATGTAGTCAGTTGAATATAAAGAGTCTGTCCACTGCTAACTAAGCTGATTTATAGTATTAATGTTATAATGGCAAGGTTTAGCTGGAGAATGAAAATAGTTTTGATATAAGAATTGAAATTGCTTGTATGCAGAAAAAGTACTTTTATGCAGGAAAGTCAAACAAAGTACAATACTAGTGTACTGGAAGCAGGATACCATTGTCTTGAGATAAAAAATTGTCAGTGATAACACATTCATGGCCATGCTTTATATTTTCAATAACAGTAGCTGACATCAGGTCCAAAGAGGATGACATTAGCCGTTCTAAAAAAGTAGCTATCTGGCCCTGCTTTTGTTGGCAAATGAATTTGTTTAATGCACACAATTGAGGACATTCACTATGACACATTTACTACTTTTAAAAAACAGTCAAACTCTGGTGATGTTGAAATGATTTATGCTTTTGAATGAGTCAGGTCAGGAAGGAAAATATTTGCCTCCTTGTTATTTTCCACAGTCTTCACAGTGTGTTCTGACCTGAAACCAAGTATTTCCCTGCCCAACCTGCCTTCTCACTCAGTAAGCTTAACCCAGTCACTAAGCTTATGTAAGAGGCAGGTTACTTCCAAAACTTTCTTCTGTCGCAAATGAAACATGATCACATGAAAACAGTTTTATATAATAAGTATTATGCATCTGGCTTGCTTCACACCAAGAACTTTTTTTTAACATTATATTTTCTTTTTTTACAAAATAATGTGGTTAATATAAAAAAGATAAATGTTGCTTTGTACCTCACATTAGTACTGAAGCCATTTTGATCAGTTCATAACACAGTATGTATCTTGTCAGAGACTAAAGATTTTGAAAAGAGAGCTCTGACTTGCAAATAATTTTGGCAAACCACAGTAAAACAGAACATTTTTCTTGAGTCAATGTGTTTTTCTTGTTTGTTCAAATTGTTTTGGTTTATTTAATGTTAGCTCACATGTACTTTGATAGATGATAAAAATTTGTCTCATATGTTGTGGGTTCTGTTCTTTTTTGAACCAAATTCTAATATTACCAGCTATTTATAATAAGTAATTAAAGTTATTAATATTATTTTGTTGGAATAAGTAGGTAACTAATTATATTGTGGAATGAACTGTTGGGTATCCTAAGTACAAAAATAATTTAATATAATATTAATGTCTGTTAATATCTTTTCATGGCAATATTTATTTTCAGTTAATAAATACTATTTAGTATCTGGTTTGGTTATGTTTAAAACTAATTATTGTAATTCTACTTGGATGATTTATAAGAACAAATAGTGAAGAGAACAAGCTGAAATAACGAAAAGAGAAAGCAAAGTTTATAATTATTATCCTTGACTTGTGATAATAATTACTCTAATTTTGCTCCCTTTTCATTCAATTGCATCACTTGTCACAACAAAATTATGACCAGTAGAAAAAGTGTTCAAAAATATACTGCTACAATCTGCGATCAACAAGTTATTTATATTTACCAAATAAAAAATAGATATATAATATTTTATTACATTGTAGATGATGGTTTTTAATTACACACTGCTATGTTCTTTTCACTGAGTTTTGGTTCAGGAGTTGCTTTCTTGTTTAATACATAACTTTCATTAGCAATTCAATTTACTAAGCTATAGCACATGCTCTAATTTTTTTACTGTCAGAGCTCTATGATGCTTGAAATGTCAAAAGTTGTCTTCTATAATAATTATAGAATACAGTTAGTGCTCTTGTAGATCAAGACTTGATGATTCTGGTATTGATATCTTTGTAACTTATTTTTTCAACAGTGTGTTTCGTATTGATTCACAGAGCTTTATTATGCTGTGAGTGTATTTCATATTGTAAATAAAAACTAACTTATTGCCTATATAGACGTTCAATGTGCTTGCCTTTGATCCTGTGTGGTTCTAATGTTTTGCATTTTGAGGTGATTAATAAGGTTTTAGTCAATGTGGTACTATTTTTGCAGCACCTCCTGCAATGTGAAACTATGATGACCCAAATGGTACTGTGAAAAAGATCAAGGTTGAGGAATGGCTCCTGTGAAAGGGGGTCAGAACCACCCGCTTCATGTACCCTGCTCTCCCACTTCCCATAGCTGTATCCCCCTACTCCTGCCCGTGTCCATCCTACTCTAATCGCCTCTGTATAGAGACTCAAAACATCATCCATTTCATGACCTATGATATAAGGGTTTCCATTTTTACCATTAGGAAGCCTCAGTTTTTTAGCCCAAGGACAAATTTTTGTTTGCTTGTTAGCCCAGAAGTCTCAAAAGATGCCAAATGCAAGTCAAATATCATTTTGAGTTCTTGTTTTCGAAAGTATTTGGATGCTTAATGAAGTACAAAAATTACCATTAGAATTCCTGCTTCCTACCCTTTCTGCACCTGCCCCTATTTACCTTTACCTTTACAAACCGAGCTCCATATTAGGTATACCCTTATACCCCTTATACCCTTATACCCCTTATACACTTTATACCCCTATACTCTTGTACCCTTGTAGCCCTTATACCCTTATACCCCTTATACCCTTATACCCTTATACCCTTATACCCCTATACCCTTGTACCCTTATACCCTTATACCCTTATACCCTTATACCCCTATACCCTTGTACCCTTGTACCCCTTATACCCTTATACCCTTTATACTCTTATACCCCTTATATCCTTATGCCCCTTTACCCTTTATACCCCTTATCACCCTCTCTTGATGAATTTAAATCTTAGTTGAGGAATTATGATTTTGATGGCAGTCTTATGTAAGTTTTATTTTGCTTTTATACACGGCTTCCTTGAAAAGCAGGTTTTTGATTATTTCTTTTATTGTACGTAGTAGTTATTAGTGATGTATTAGTTAGGTAGTTAGACTAATTTAATTCAATATTGTTAAGTCCTGAAGGAAATAATCAAAAACCTGCTTTTCAAGGAAGCCGTGTATAAAAGCAAAATAAAACTTACATAAGACTGCCATCAAAATCATAATTCCTCAAC
>Ga0126338_10000178_pt1 | contig 27739 bp, 19 predicted proteins | sample OrbCmetagenome_2_FD_92529 | JGI IMG/M metagenome (GOLD analysis project Ga0126338, IMG submission 92529) | Coral microbial communities from Petempiche,Puerto Morelos, Mexico - Orbicella C C metagenome | ecosystem: Host-associated > Invertebrates > Cnidaria > Coral | place: Petempiche,Puerto... | reverse complement strand
GAACTTGAAAAGAAAGGGGAAAGGGTTGGGAACCCAGGGCCCTGCCCCCCCGTATAGGAGTTTTCAGAATTCCTACCCCCCCCCCCTCCCTCCCCTGGGTTTCAATGCCAGGAAAAAGGTCTTTTAAAAAGAGAAATAACAACAACGTCTAGTAGAAGCATTCTCATTAATCAGTACAATCTTGAAATATCTTCAATTTCTATCCCCCTCAATTTACATGCACCTGTTGAATAAGGAATACAATGTCTTGAGATTCCTTGAATTCGTTTCCATGCATGACTCTTAAAGTCCACCCCCTAGAGTCGTTATTTGTGGAAAGTGAGCAAAAGAGAAGAAGGGGCCTGGCTATCAGGGTGAAGTACCTGTACAATGTACATGTATAAATATGGCCCTGGCAGGAATCCTGAACAAGCCAGTAAATGAGGGCTAAAGAGGGCTAATTAACAATTAGACCCATAGCCCGCAAGGGCTAGGAGTCAATAGCCCATGAGGCAAAGCCAAATGGGCTATTGACCCATGGCCCTTGAGGGTGAAGGGTCTAATAATTAGATAATAAAACAATTATTGTTTTATTATCACCCAACTAGTCAGACAGAAAAAGGCAATAATAAAGTAAGCAAATGCAAGTTGAAGAAAGATTTATTTGGGACTAAAACAAAAGAAAGCGTCACGCTCAATTGCACCAATTTCGCTACACGAGGACTATTACTAATAGTCCTCTAGTAGCTTAGCCAATTAAAATGTAGGATTTGCATTAGTCCACAAGGTTGGGTGATACTAAAGAGGAATAATCAACAACACAGAAATATTCTTTGACCACAGAAACTAACACAAAAGATGCGCAAGAGCGTCTTAAGGAGGACAACCCTGGGACAAGAGATACGTTGCTTGAAAGCCTTAACGACAAAGAGGCCAAGTCAATGACCCAACACATCCGAACAAGTTGGCATCAGTTCATTTTTGCAGGAGTAGGATGCAAGAGACCACTGCACTAGACAGGTGGTGGTTCACTGGAGAAAAGTGCAGATCTGCCCAAAAGGAAACAAGGACTGTTGATGTTGATGTCTTTCTCAACACCTGACAGCCACAGAAAGCACTCAAAGCAAACTAAAGAAAAGTAGAGAAAAACGAGGTGGGATCTTAGTTGGGCCCAGATTCAGTTCAAGTATGTATTTCTACATAATGCATACGAACACGGCAAAGAGACATAAAAGTACTGCTTGAAAGCTGCACTTTTTTAGAATTTACACCAGGGTTTCATCTGGACATACCCACAAGTAAGAGCACACAAAATTTGAATTTTAGTTTACCATTGAACAGGTACATGTGGAGGCACGGTGGCCTCATGGTTAGTGCGCTCGTCTCCAGATCAAGTGGTCCCGGTTTGAGCCCTGGCCGGGACATTGTGTTGTGTCCTTGGGCAAGACACTTTACTCTCAGGTGCCTTTCTCCACCCAGGTGTATAAATTGGTACTGGCGAATTTAATGCTGGGGGTTCCCCTGCGATGAACTAGCATCCCATCCAGGGGGGAGTAGAAATACTCCTAGTCGCTTCATACTAAGGAAACTGGAATATGCTCTGGCCCAGTGGGCTACTTGACTCGTATGCAGACTTTACCTTCACCCTATCTTATTGAACAGGTACATAACTTACCTGTGAGTACAAACCAGTACTCTTTGTTCATTCCCTTCATAAACCCAGCATTGCTTATTGTCAGCCACCCTTTCCTAATCACCTGAGAGAAAACAATACAAGGTGAGTGTTAATGGGTTGTGGAGAGATAATCTGTAATTGCTTAGCTCAACATTTTTTCTTTAATATTTAAAGTTTTTTTACAGAACAAAAGCCTATAAAGAAAACAGCCAAACAAAACTGTGGGACTGGAAAGTTTAAATCAAAGTACAGAAAATGAGAAAAGTTACAACTTTAGTTGTTCCACAATGAAATACAGTATGGTCCATACACATCCAAAATTAACTCAAACATGAACAACAAAATTGAGCTCAAAGTTGATTTTGCCAAGTTGAACACACCTGGTTTGACACAGTTCTCTTTACTTTTCTTTCTCCAGGGTTGGTACTACTTGATGCCCTACAAGAAAATAATACACATCAATGACAATTCAACTGCATTTTAAAATATTACAGAACTGACTGCCAGCTAAGGGAGCTATCGCTCCCATGCTACCCAACTTCTGGCAGCAGTTCAGGATTGCATATCTGGAAAATTAAATGGGCATTTAGTGGCATCTGAGTAATATGCAAGAGACAATGTTGTCTCAGAAGGAGCCCTAAATGCTTTTGAGTGCCTGTCTGTGCTGAAGGAGCTAGATACACTGTAGAGAGCCAACTGGTGAGGAGCTCAACAAGGCCATGGACTCTCTTGTACCCGGCAAGGGACCTGGAAAAAACGGTATCCCTGCAGAGATCCCGAAGTGTTACAAGTCACGCATCCATCCTCCACCAACAGCACAAGATTCTTTGCCTGTGCTGAAGGGAAGGCAGAGTGCCACAAGACACAACGGATACCAATATTCAGTGTCACTCTTTATAAAAACAAGGGTGATAGGAGCAATTGCAACAACTATCATGGCTTCCCCCTCCTCAGTATTGTCGGAAACGTCTTTGCTCGAGTAGCACAAATGAGGCTCCAAGTACTCGTGGAGAAAGTCTACCCTGAATCGCTTGCAATGATCTGTTGATCATGTCTTTAAATCATTTTCTTGCAGTTTGAATATACTGTATGTTTCATATATTCATGCATATTTTTACCATCTACAGGTATGTAACAGAAATTTGCAACATCCCAGCTCCAGTTGGCTTGATAGCCCAATTGGTAGGGCATTGCACTTGGTATTGCAGCTCTAAGTCAAGCATTATTTTTTAAAGTACTGTTAAAAGTACATGTATGTTCATGTAAATAACTACAATGATCTCACGTCTTCAAGACTTTCTTTTGCTGATCAAATATTTGATAATTCATATATTCGCTTGCATACAGCAGTGGGTAAGTATTAACAAAATCAACAAAGCTATCTTGGAACAACCAGAACCAGGTCCCAGTAGTTTTTAAAAACACCATAGTGTTATCCATCCTTGAACAACTAGAGGCAGCCATTATTTTTTATCCACCCAGGATCTTAGCAACAAGAAGACAGATGTGGCAATGTGGAAGAAATATCTATTCCATACACCTGAAGGAGGACTGCCTGTCCTACAGAATAGTAGCCATGAACAATGCACTATTGTCCACAACCAACCACAAAGCTCAGTATCAGTTCAGATAATGAAATGAAATTGACTTACTCTGCATATCCAATAAAATCAGGATGATTTGTGTTGATATAAGCGAGTTCCATGTCAATAAACGTTTTAACCTGCAAGGAAGCATGGATGATATTTAGTAAGTTTTTGGTATATACCTCATGCCATACATTATTTCCTCCCAGATAGGATGCTACCCAGTAGGCCTTTTGTAGGGTTACCACCAGCATTTAATTTGCTTATACCCATCACTACAACTGGGCAGAGAAAAGCAAGTGTCCTGCCCAACAAAATGTGATCACCTTGGAGAGGGCATGAATGCAAACTGTAACCCCAGCAACAATTTCTGACTGCACAGCATCAACCATGGCTCCCAAAAGCTTATGTTTGTACATTTCAATATAAGTACCTGATCCTTGGATTTAACCTCTCCTTTCCTTCCATGTTGAACAACAATTTTCTCCACCTGATCCCTAAGCAGAGGGTATTTGTCCATCTGCCATTTAGAGAACAATAATTATTGAATTAAAATAAAATAATCGCAAAAAAAAAAATAATAAAAAGTGCTTTCATACCTTAGTTATGCACTTTCAACACATTTGGATTATTCTGCAGTTGATTTGAAGCATACATTGTATTACAACATTATTACACAGTACATGCAATAACAGTCTCTGTTCACAAATCCCCCATTTTCAGGCTAATGATATTATTCAATTTTGGACTTCAGCGTCTACATGTAATTTGACATGATTTTATGTTTTACAGTAGCTTCTTTCTTTCCTTTATCTCTCTCTTTCTTTTTTACTTCTAATCAATGGTCTCCACGTATAATTTTCTTTCACTCTGACAAACAAATTTTGATCAAACATTTTCATGAGCCCTACATCATGCACTCATAATTCCAGTGTTTCACTGTACATAAAATGAGCTACATAATTTAAAATACATGTACATGTGGGACTAACAATGTATTATTTTATAATTATGAAATAATATAATTAATTTGAAATTAATTATCAATAATGTTGCATTAAGCCTCCACTTCACCTGGCTTGAACATTTCTTGATGACATTAGTTAATTCTGACATAACCATGTCCACACACTTCACCGCTGGGTTTCTAAGTTTCTCAATCTGACGTTTTACTATTGCTTCGAAGGCCATATCAGGTGTGAAGAGACCAACCCTATTTCGAGAAAAGAAATGTCATACTAATGTGGTAACATTTCCATGAGTACTGTTACAAAAATTCACTGTGTATCAAACAAAGAAAACAAAAAAACCCTCAGAACATTAAATTATAAAGTACATGTAGGAGTCAGGGACAGCATTCAAACATTAATTAGAAAAAATGCAACAAGGTTAAAAATCTCAAATAGCAGGATGCATTACCAGTTCGCCATTTACAAGCTCGGCTGTAGCCTACATTATATGTTGTGTCCTTTAAACTTGAGCAAGCTACAGAAGCTCCTCACTCCAATCAAGTGTATACTTCTGTAAACTAATTAACAATGGTAATAGGACTGAGTGGAGTCCAATTCAGTCTGTAATCATACGAGTGATTAACAAAATCGGACGACCACAAAGCGGGAGTCCGATTTGTTAATCACGAGTATGATTACAGACTGAATTGGACAACACGATGTCCTGTTACCAATTAATCAAAACTATGACAACATTCAAGAAATGAACAAACCATCAATTGAGCACTGAACGATTAAACGTTGTTATGAATGCTGAAAAACACAGCAGTTTACTCAACAAAGTGCATCGCAACAGCACGCACAAAATGACGCGTACTGTCCAATTACAAGCATGACTTGTACACTGTCCAATTAATGCTCAAATCAGGTTGCTGATACCCAGTCACGTTCGAGAATTTTGTTATACTTTTGATTATGAATGTTTATCCGTATATCACTTTGTACGTGTATGACCACGCAAGACTAGAGGATATTAGATATTAATTTAATTGCCTGTATGGTTTATAAACTAACCCTTACCTGATACCATGAATGTTCTTGATGGCAAACATAATTTCTTTCCTGAGCTGCTTCTCATCAAATTCCACCTATGATTTCACAAGAAAAGATATCAATTATAAAATGTTTCTCTCAAGCAACATCACCAAAATGACTGTTTTTTCTTCTCTAGTCTGACTATTACTAACAGGTTTAGCAAACAATAATTTTAATTATTGAGTAGTAGTATTAAAATACTACTCTACGTCATCCAATTTAACAAGCTTAATTAATTGGTTCAAAAAAAGTCGATTGATTTATTAACGAGATTTCAGGCTGTCAGGCTGGAAAGACTGGTCAAAGAATAGACCATTTTAAATACAGTTGTCTGTTCAGTGACCTGGCCTTTGAATGGCAGTGACGCTGCAGGTGACCTTGTTTTGATTAAGACCTCACTCCTTTTGTTGTGCAAATCAAGTTGTTCCTATGCTTACTAGTTGGCATTTACATGAGAAAAGCAGAGAGGTCTGTATCAAAGCAAGGTCACCTCCAGGCTAGCTTGCATCCATAGGCCAAGTAAATGTAACTAAGCAAACAACTGTAGAATGGCCTATTTTCAGTGAAACTTAATTGCAATGTATGTAGTCACTGACTGCCCTGGATAGAACACCACAGGCTTAGACAGTAAGCCCACTTAAAACCTCAGATTGTAGATATGGCTTTAGGAGAATTTATCATGGGATTGTCCGCAATATCTTTGATCTTTGATTGTCCACAATAATTATCTTTGATCTTTTTTCATCAATTTGCAACTGTACTCTACATCAGTATTTGTTCAAAAAGTGTAAAGTATAAAATCATTCATTACCTTGACTAACTCATAAGGAAATCTCTCATGAAATATCCGGTTTATCTTAGCTCCACCTGACAGCTCCTTAGTGTCAATTGTATCTCCAGAACCCTCAATGGCTTTCTCAAAGTCTGAATTGAACTGCTGAATCATCCTGTTAGAGTGATACAGAAATTAATTCATCTTAACTACATGAAAGTTTATTACAGGGGTTTTCATAGACACTTTCAGCAGTACTCAGAGTCACATTTTTAGTGTTTTTTTACTCTCTCTCCTACCCCTTGAGCTTTAGTTTTCTATATCTTTGTTAGTTCTAGATGTTGTTTATTTTGCAATTTTTCCACTGAATTTCTAGTTTCAGTGTCATGGTTGCTAGATCTGGAGCTGGGGCTGGGGCTGGGGCTGGTGGGTTGGGCTCATGGCTCCAGTGCAGGTAGGGCAGGCTTATCTAGGGTGTACTACGACCTGGGTTTAGATTGGGGGTACCAGCCCCTAAGCTCATGGGCACCCAGCCTCCATTTTCGATTAAGGCGTTATCAGAGGTTCAACTTAAAGTCATGTATTTTGATGTTTTTTACTAATTACTTACTGCATAAGGGCTTTAGTCTTCATGGAAGGGTCATCTGGATTATAGTTTTCAAAGCCTTTGACTTCTTTCTCAATTTCCATGATGTTCTCTTCCAATTTACTTCGAAGGGCTGGTAAGGTTTCCCTGATATGATTGGTCAATTGCTGGAGAATGGATCATCATTAAATATTACAAATCTTTGCCAAAATTGCTACTTACTAAAGTAAAAATGCAAAGTAATTGAGACAAGCCTCACCTGGTTAAGAACCCTTTGTAAATATGAAGTTCCCATTTTGTCTGCCATGTGTCTGGAATGATTGTCATTGAACATCAAGAAATCAACGATTTATTGACATAACACAATTGACCTTCAGACATTATCAGACAAACTCTCTAGAAAAAACATCTAAAACCAAAATGTAACAGTCTATGAAAAATGGCAGTACTTCCTCCAAATTCCCCAATTTTAGAAGAAAAAAATCAAACACTGGCAACGTGGTTGTGTTAGATGAAAAATAACAAATCCTGGAAATAGGCACTAGAGAATCTTTGGAAATCTATGGAAATCACTGGAAGTCAATGATGGTTTTTGGTAGTCTTTGAAAATCCCAACACTCCCAGAATAAAAAAAAAACCCTCATGACACGTTTGACTTAATTGGAAAACATTAGCAATAATTACTATTATGCCATCATGCTGAGAGAGCTGAATTTGACTTGGAGACATGCTCATCAAATTCATATACTTATACATGTATCTTCCAATATGGGAGATTTCTAACATTTGAGCCTAAAATCTCCATGACGGTCATATACTCAATTACTAGACAGTGCTATAGTAATTCTACTTAGCCGGCATCTCTTATTGGTGCTTCTTGGTTATAATTTTCACATGAAAGTAATCTATGCAACCATACATGTTGTTTGCGTGTTCTGTTAAGTATACTCACCTATAACCAGGATGGCTAAGGAAGAATTTCCGTTCAGAGGCCAGGGCTGACTTGATATCCTTTCTTCCATCGATGTCAGCTTGGCTTCTATTTACCACACCTATGTAACCTTTAGTACAAAGACAATAAAACATTTATACATGTAACAAGTCTAGAAACTAATTTGTCAAAGAAACATTTAAATCATTTTAAAATCGAAGATATCTTAAATGTACCATGACCACAAAATGACTACAAACTAAAGAAACGTTTTTCAACACAGATGCGTTTTTAGATGAACAAATTCTCAGGAGACACATTGTTTCAGAAGAAACTGCATGTACATGTAGGAACATTTATCATATAACAGTTAAAAACCCGCAATAAATTTTAGGCCAATTACTCAGCAATAATCTTCTATCTCTAATTTTCTTTCTGGGTTCTATCAGTGCATAAACAATGCTGAGGAAACAATATTAATGCAATTTAGAGATTTCAAATAGAACAAGTTGAGTGTCTCTGTAATCTACATAATGATGTATTTAATGCTGTGTATAAAATAGAATACTCTGGATAAAGAGTGTGCATCTGGAAAAGGTAAAGAAGCCAGGTGTTCCAATGACTTATGACACCAAAGTGTAATAATGTTTTAATCAGGTTGCCTAAACAATAATAATAACAGTACCATTCAGCTGCCTACCATAGTAGGCAGCTTTACTGTTAGAATAGGGGGCTGATTTTCTTATCTTTTTGAAGAACAAGATTAACAGCCCAGGAGAGTAGGTCAGTGGCCATGATCATGAAGTACATGTACATGTACAGTGTAGATGGTGATTTTTGCCAGCAGCCACTGCCTATCTTTGATAACCCTATGAAACATTGATCACTGTCACCCTTACTGTACCTCTTCTCAAGGGAAGGACTCTGTTCTCTAGGATCTCTCTAGCATCTGTTCCTTCATCCATAAGATCTAATTTTGTTATCACTCCAATTGTTCGTACTCCTAATAAAAATAAAAAAAGTAATAAGAATTATCGCTTTGGGAATCAGATGTAGGCTCAATGCATGCCAGGGCAGGAAAAAGCCCACATCCGATTGCCCAGATCAAGTAACATTTATTCTTAGGTAAGTGAAAATGGAAGTTCGATGGCCCGATGGCCAAATGAAAGTAGTCTCTGTCAGTAGTCTTGCAAGTCTGAGTGAAAATATTAGCTTGATAAATGATAATTTCCAGTCAGAAATTAACAACTTTGAGTTGAAAACGTGGATTAATTTAAAATCCAAATAATATACCTTGGCGCTCTGGGCAAAATGAGTTCAAAGTTTTTCTCATGCCTTACAGGTACAAAATGTACATGTAGAGACAATTACATTGTATAGGAGGCATTGGCTAGCTGTACACATAAAACTTCCTTGTAACTTGATTTGGAAAAGTTATCCTTGCATTTGCCAGCTTAAGTAACTACACTTTCAAAACTAAATACAGTACTCTTACCCTCAGGATCAACCTCCTTAGCAATCTTCAGTGCATCAGAGTTGGCAAGATCCGAGTTTGCAGGTGACACTGCCAGCACTAAACAGTTTGGCTTGGTAATGAACTGTAACAACATACTCCGTATCAGGATTTCAATATCAGGAGGTTGGTCACCAACAGGAACTTTCGTCATGCCAGGAAGATCTACCAATGTCAAATTCAGAACTGCAAAAAAAACAAAAAAAATAGAAAAGATGTAATATTAGTACACACTGTATAATATCAGAAGCATATCACCTCTTTGAGGTGATATGCTTCTGAAAATTTACTGTGCACCTACACTGTGCATGCAAAGCAGCTGGTACTAGGATGTGGGCTTATTGTAAGTGTGCCAGCTGTACTCAAGAGTGCAGCAGCCTGGGTTCAACACCTTACCTGGGTCATTGTTTTAAGTTAATTTTTACATTTTAAGCAACGCACTTTACTCTAACAGTTACTCTCTCCACCCAGACATATTGAAAAGGGCACCGGCAAAATTAGTGCTCTGATGAACTGACGTCACATTCAAGGGGGAATTGAAATACTCCCAGTCACCTAACTTAATAATACTGAAACAGGGATGAGCTCATCACACAAGACAAAGTTGTACTGTCTGAAAATCAGTCGTCACAGTACTTTACACTCACCATGAGGAGAAAACACGCGCAAGTTAATTGGAATAGCTGAGATTCCTTTATTGCTGCCAGTTTCTCTGTCAGTCTCTGCAACAATCTCTTTCCTTACTTCTTCAAAATCAACAAATTTTTTTCCCTTGCAGTGAAGAAACTCTGCCCACTCTAGAAAAATTTCCATATCTATGTGTAAGTACCTGGCTAACTCAATGACTGTAAACCACACAAAGAAGGGGTTTGAGCTACGGGCTAACCCATTGGGCCAATCCCACAATAAACCTTCAACTCCCCTGTTAGAAAACAATAAATGAGTCATTATTTCTCCCCTTAAAAACAAGTCTAGAGTAAGGCTATAAGAATGATAAATGACAAAAAAAAAATTGAATCATAAATGAACTGTTGTTCTATTAATAAGATTAGCAAAGATGAAAAATAATTTCTTATCAAACAATATTGATATTGTTTACAAGCAACATTCCTTTACCAAAAGCTATTAATATTCTTGTAGTGTTACCAAATAGAATAACCTACTGTACATTGTACATTGTATCTCATGGCCTGTTCTCCTAGAGGTTAATGTTCCAAGACACAATGAATGAGAGCAAAAAAATATGACGATCTTTTGAGAGACGCAGAATGTTTGGAAAGTTTAAAAGCAATGGAAAACGTCAAAAGCTCAGGAAGTGTTGGTTTCTAAACTAGAACTGGTTACTTAAAAGCAGGTGACACTGAACCGGGACCCTGTTGTGTTGCGTTGTGCTGCGTTGCAATGCAATCAACGATCTACAGACTGCAGTGGCATCTTTGGTGAACCAACAATACTTAAGATCAGCAGTAGATATACTAAAATGATACAATTCACATGATACTACCTAATGTACATGTACCAACTCCTTGAAGAAACACTCAGGGATTCATAAAAAAATAACCGATAAAAGTTCTAGAAACTTTATTCACAAGTTTTGGAAATCATACTAACACCATTATTTTGGAATGTTTTCTCCCAAGTGCTGTTGCCCGAATCATGAGCGCTTTGCCTGAAAATTTTCACAATTTCCAAAACTGGCCTGTATGCCTATGCTGATGGAGCCACTCCCTTTGGGACAGGGATATAAAATGAACTAACCCTGAACAAAGGGATGATTTTCTGTTCTTCATGTTTTCTTCACTCACTGAAACGTGCATTAATATTTTTTAATGCTTTTGTTTACATTTCAGTCTACATGATGTACTGTGATAATTATGTTCAACTGGCTGGGCTAATGGTCACCTCTATTTTAAGAATGTCACGTAATCTGGATGATAAAGTTAATTAGCATATTCAAGAAAATTTATATGAAAACACTTTAAGATCTTCAAGTTAAGTTTCAGTTATATATTATATGTGTATTTCAGTTTAGGAGTTCATATTTTTGACATTAAATCAAAGTACCTATAATATGGGCCTTTTACAGGAATATATATTGAAACAGCTGAAAACAATAAACAAGATCAATTTTAATAAAGCTTAAGCCTATTAGATTTCTATTCGTCATGCAACGTAATTGTACAAACCTGACTTGGCTGGATGAAGCTGGAGTATAAGTGGTCTCCTGGTTACGATTCCCGATCCTCTCGGCAGAAAATCTCTACAAAGATATGTTAATAATTTTTAATTCAAGAGAAACCAAAAAGCCACAATCGTGATCACTTCCTTACCTTCCCACAAAGTTTTCCAAAACACTACTCTTTCCGGCGCTTTGACTTCCAACCACGGCGATCTGAGGCAGATCTATGCTTGATGGCTGCCCAATATGAGAGAATGCATCTTGAATTTTGTTCATAACGGGGATAAGGTCTTCCATGCCTTTATTCCCCATTTTGGATTCGAAAAAAGTACAATTCACCGCTCACAAAACTTTGAAACTGTCACAGGATCTCACAAGATGGCGGTGTCAGCGGGTCAGCGGACACGGTAGATTTCTCTATAACCCAAAAGCCATTTCGCGAACAAATCGTCCCCAGAGCTAAGGCGCTCTTTGGCGCGGTCACTGGGGACGAAAAAGGTCGCCTATCGGCGCGGTGTGTTTCTATTTATCAAATATGCTCCTGATGGGGTATGGTTTTCAACTCTAGTCTTGAACTGGGTGTGTTTTTAGAAGAAGCTACTTTTTCATCATTATCGATAAGTCCATTAACAGAGGCCCTTCAAAAATTATGTTTAGGGCAACAGTGTCAGCTGCAACGGTCATAAATAGGGTCTTGAATTTTTGGTCTGGTCATAAATAGGGTTGGAAAGTCGCAGATTTTTGTCATAAATAGGGTAAGGGTTTTGGAAAGCGGGCCGCACAGCCCCACCAAATTTTTCTGGGAGTACCCCCCGGGTGCAAAGCAGCCGTTACAATTGACATATACCCTGGCTGTCGCCATTTTATGATGAGGTAGATCGATATTCAATGTTGGCAAGGATTTTCGCGTTCGAGTTTTTTCTACATTTCCGTTTGAGTTGTCTGTGAAGCTGCTAGAGAAATTCATCACATGCCGGCAGCACAGTTTAATCTTCTCTGGAGTCAGCTTATGCATGCTGGAGGGTAGTAAGTCCTGTTAAGGACTTCGCCTGGTTGTGGAGCAGTCTAGTAAAAGCGTGGCACTGTTTTCCATCCAAAGTACAAAGATGTCCTGTTGCCTAGCGTATGTAATCTGAATGTAGTTTAGCTGAACCTTTTTTGTTTTTGGCTGCTATTTCCTTGACTATGGCGGTGGCCATAGAAAGCTCTAGAAAGCTAGAAAGCTCTTGCTACTTTGGCCACCGCTCACATACAAATTTTATTTCCTTACAGCTCTATATTTCTTAATTTCTTACTACTTTCCGGCATTTACTTTAATGCCCAGTAAAGTGTAAATAAAAGAATTGAATAGAATTGCCCTTACCGGCCGACCAAGGTTTTCGGTAAGTCAGTTGTACCTCGTGCGCATAATGCTGGGAAATTACAATCCAGGACAAAAGTAGTTGGGACAGTTGAGCTGGATCACGTATTTCCCATCCCCCCTAATCAATGTTGGAAAACGTCGCGTTTTTTTTTTTTTTTTTTTTTTTTTTTTTTTTTTTTTCCAACAAAAAGGGAAAAAATCTCCTGATTATCAACATTTTAAGTGGGGGGAGGGGAGAACTCGCTTCGTGTCCCAACTTTTTTGTCTGGGATTGTAGGTCGGAGTGGCTGTCAATTCCTACTCAGAAATGATGCAATACATTATAATGTGCCGTACTAAAGGAAACTTCATTTTCTATTCAAAAATAGTTTCTCAGAATTAACAAGATAGTGGCTAATGATCTTGCCTTTTTAGACTGTTTATTCCCTTCGTGTCTAGTTTTGAGCCGATGAATTAACAAAAAGTCCAATCTGACTCCCGCACTTCTTAAGGTTTATCATAGTTTATCATTTTGAAGTATTCCGCTCTGAGTTCGTTATTCCGGCTTGTAAGAACAACGTCGTGATGGTGTATATTCGGCCAGTTCTTCGTTCGATTCCTTCAACACAGTCAAGAATCTACCAGTTTCTTCCATTTCTAACGCAAAGCTGTCCGCGCACTCGTCTCCATCAGAAGAATTCACCATTGCTCGGCACTCTGCCACTTCATTTAGGACAATAAACAGTAGCTTTACATTGCGTTCATGCACCTTCGTGAAAAATCTCACTCTCCTCTTCAAAGCCTTTTTGTCTTTGCTTAGTGTTTCGTTCGATGCCTTCACAGCTTCAACGTCTGCATTTTCGACTTCGTTTTGCTTCGGTTCGATGGCATCGAGGAACTTTCTTTCGTTTTCGATGATCGCGTCCAGCATTTCATGAAAAGAGTTAAACTTTCGAAGGAGTTCATAGAAGTTTTGTCGACTCTCTGCGTTGCAGGTACCGCGTATGAACCTCAGCTTCCACAGGATAACTTCGTTGTGCAGTTGTGTTTGAATTTGTTCCATTTTTGTTAACAGCTCCTTGGAAGTCTTTATCAAACTCGTGCATGTTACGGCGGTACAGCATCTGGAGCCGTTCCTCAATACGTCCTGGCGGGCACATAGAGAAAGAATTCATGTTATAAGACAACGCCTTACTCACATACCCGGTTTCCGGAGTCATTGTGTTTTATTCTTGACATGACCCTTTACTCTTACAGTGCCTCTCTATCGCCATAAGTTTTAATGGATTGCAGAGTACTAGGGTAACTCGTCGATGGACTTTCATTCCATTTAAAGGGAGTGGCAATATTTCTAACTCCGCCCAGTGAGTCATGTAATAAAAACCAGGACTAAAAGCCGGAGCGTATGAGCCAGTAGGCTTAAAACACTTTTCTAAACCTGCTCAGTTGTTAACAATAAGATAGTAAGCCTATTCACTGATAACTTTTCTAATTTTAGTTACAATTTACAAAGCAGCTCTTGCTTCAGTCCAGTCACTGGAAGTGGGACGAGGGAAAACCCTGGAAACTAAGTCACTGTTTCATCTCTCGCGTTTTACCTTCATGAAACTACCGCATTAGTTCTTTAAACTAAACCTGACTAATTAGGTTGCAGACTTTAAAATTTTTCAAGGGTGTTCTAAATTAATGTTACACTGGCTTCAATTTCATTTTGCATTATCTACATGAACAAAGGCAATTCCATGATATTGTTGTCACTAATCAAAGTCTAGCACCTTTTTTCTCTACCGATCGAGTGCCATAGCGCCATGAAAGCAAGATCATTACTCTCTTCAAGCTTTGCAGTATGAATATTCACATTATTATGTTTGTGGACGGTCATCTAAGTTTGCAAGCGATATCAGAAGAGGCAGCAGGAACTTTTAAACTAGCTTCCAATCACATAATTCTGCTTATAGAGCCAGTGTTTCTTTAATATGAGTTTCGAGTATCGAGTTCTATGTCAAGCGGACGAAATCTTCTTCAAAAAGGTGATTTCTTTATTTTTGTCACCTGATTGATCAATTCAAATTTCTGTTGATCAATAAAAGATTGTAGTTTCAAAACACCGTCGTCCCGTGAATCAGCTTCAAGCATCCTTAACTTTTGTTGCGATGTAATGTATAAAATTTAGCGACTCTGTTTATTCCGCGAGCGTTCAATTCGACGGTGACTGTCACTGAGCAGAGATGAACGACTAGCCGGATGAAAAGAAAATCACGTATAGTCCCGACTTGTTGTGGTTGCGGCATCACGAGCCATTTTTAAATTCACTATGGCAGGTGTTTAACATTTTTCAAATAACTGAATTAAGTTACTCCATATTAAGTCAAAATCCAAACGACGATAGACCTGACATTTCACTCCAGTTTACCTGTATTGTCATTCAAAATAAGAGTGTAAGATAACCGCTTTAAATGTTTGCGAATAGGTTCCTGTATTTCTCTGCTCATCACTGTTTTTCTCTGGCGATAGTTCGACCCTATTTCAATTCTTGCTTCTACGCCGATTTGAATGTTTAATCCTCGTGTGCCAATAAAGCCACCGGCTTTGATTGGCAGTGTTTGAGGGTTAATAACAAAATTATCTACTTTTAGACGTCATAACGATAATTTGGCATGAATAATTTAAGGCATAAAAAAATCAACGATGAGGACTGATGCCCAAAACAAATGAGGCTCGTATTGAAGACTAAATAAGATGACGGATAGAAATTTAACTTTACGTTCTGAGCGATTGTAAATTTTACTCAATCCAAAGTTAACGAAGTATTTTTAAAAGAAAATGTTACCAAATATAACTACTGAGGTAAAACTTGAATTGAATCGCAATTTGTAATATGAAAACTATCACTCCGAAGGTTATTTTTATTTTCGTCTTGATCAGTGTAGTCTTGTTTTAGAATGAGACCATTTTTTCGCCAACAGGGAAAACGAAAGCAAGGTCTTAATCTATTACAAATCATTGCTTAGAATAATGTCAGGAAAAATTCACTTAAAACATTTCTAGAGTGGAAAGAGCTACCCAAAGTCAATTGGAATATTTTTGTCCTACAAACGAAACCTTGCTGAGTAAACTCTGGTATTATGGCTTCAGGTTTTGGTTCTTGCTGTTTTTAATTTTCAGCTCCCAAGGTCATTCGAAATCATAATACTGTCTCTATGGAACTAAGTGCGACTGCCGCATATTTAACCATGCTAAAGCTCAAGCGACTCCTAACACAAATATAATTACCGTTGGTATTGAATCTGTCGCATTCTGTTGTTCCCTCTCCGTTTGTTTCTTCTTTGTAAATGGAATCCTGTACAGAACTCTCCAACAAAACGAAATAACTATTCCCATGATGAAACTGACACGGCGGGTCCGTAAGCACACTTGTCAGCTCTAACGAGAACGTACTTATATTACATTTATAGACTTCGTCGCGAACACTGGCCAGCGAGTCGGCGCAGAGGATTATGAAGTATGAACCATTAAGTTAATAGCTTTGCGCAATTTACAGACAGCGACAACTGCATGCAATCCATTTACCAAGCAATTTACTTTAACAAAATTAAAAACATATATCTAATTACTCCAGATTTTATAAGCTGCTAACCTTGTTTAACCCTCTCTCTAAGTTATTTGAGAAAAAAAATGAAAGCTTCGTGATGCCTTCGACTTCAAGTTTTGCGCTATCTTTAGGATCAAATTGCTTTTAATAACAACCAATCAAATTGAAGCTAGGGCAGGTGGGTAAAACCAAGAGCGCTTTCCGGTGAGAATCTTACGCCAAATGGAGCAGTACAAATTTTCAACAAACAAATTAAAACGGGACGAGTGTACCATTTGACATCACTTGAAAAGGACTGTGCCATTTAATTCCCTACCGAAACCACTGTATATTCCATTAAGGAGCTTGTGGGTGTGAAAAACCAAATGATACAAATGGAAAACAAGTCAAGTTTGAGAGTTAGCGCAAGTCTCAGTGCGGTAATTAACTCAAGCGGTCTTCTTTGAGATAACAATTTCTCCACCATTTTTTAAATCCCTTTGCGCGCCAACTTAATTGTACTAAAGCACTATCTCCCCCAGTTCCCGAGCGCTTGAGTCGGGTGCAAAATTAACAGATAGTGTGGATAGTACTAGATAGTTTCTGATGAAAGAAAAACCAAACGAAAATGTAAAACAAAAACTTGGGTTCGTTACCAAAGACCACAAAATACGCCGTAAATATTAACTTCATACTTCGGTTTGGATTATCGTTTTTTGTTTTGTTTTTTATTCACTGCGCAATATCCCATTTGTTCGATCTTCTCGCTTACATTTTTCTCTATTTTTAGGTCCATGTACCTTCATGTCATGCTCCAACACACGGATGACCAAATTCGCACATTTTATTTCAAACTTGGTCTGGACATGTTTCATCCATGTAACTGACTTATAAGACTTCTAGTAAATAAGACAGCAGCGAGGCTGGTGTTCAGAGACGCGCTGCGCTGCCTAGCTGAGAACCAAAAAAAAAAAACGAGAGGCTGTGAATAAAAGAACACTTTTGTCCTAAATAATTCAGTGGTCTCTTCCGTCCTTCCGAGCTCAAAATATAAATTAATTTCCTTTGCGGATTGGCAGTTTATTTGCTGTGAGTATGTTATGAGAATTGGCAATGTACTGAATTATGAATGTTTTTCGTTATTCTCAATACCTGTTTAACCTACGAAGTAATTGTAGTGGACGGAGGAATTTACAAATTGATTGGTGTTGGGTTATTTAAGTCGCGCAGTTGTTTTGTTTGTCTACATTGTCTCCACTGCCTTGCGTCTAAGTAAACAGAAAGCAAATTAACTGTGTTATTTTTCTGCTAAAAAGGAACGACTGCATGCTAATAAATCGGCTGGTTGCCAGAAAGCCACACCTTAGTTCATCATACCGCTGACACGGACTCGCCCCTCTCGATAAACTTCTAAAAGAATAAATAACAAAGCAATCCTGTATTGCCTATGTGGTGTCATGGGCCTGATACTACAGGGCGTATTTACCTTGCAGTCAATACCGCACGTCTTTGACACAATGACTTAACATCACCAGGCTGCGTTGGTGCGTCTATACAGTTTCCAAACCTGACAGCAAACAGTTATCAACTATAACAACGGGAAAATAAGCGCTCGACCTGAATAGGGAAGAACTATTGCAAAACAGTAACACTCCGCCGCCGAGCAACGCAAGACCTGCACATTGTGAAGTTTTAAGAACTGACGATTATCGAGGTATAGATCCAACCAACTACACTGACATCCCCAGGTAAGCAAAGCCTGCTTTAAAAAATTTACCACAAGCTTCCTTTCAATTTGTAAAACTTGCGCAAAGATTTCTTGGGCATCTGAAGCGACATCGCGCAGATTAAATCTTGTATTTAATGGCTTTTGTAATAGTTTAAAATTATTATTTTTGCAAAAGTCCACCTAGCTACATTTTTTGGTTCTAATATTTTCATACCGTCAAACCCTCCAGCAGTCCTTGTTATGCTTGTGGCATGTAGAAAAAGTTCTTACACTGCTTGAAAATTCAGCGACACCTCTCCAGGAGATATGTAACTGCTGCGACCTGCAGATTTTAATGTTTTCTGGAACTCGCTAAGGGCTTAGAACAACTACAGCTACTAAAGCTTGGCTTTTCCCCCCAAGTACCCTAAATTAGCTTAACATGCAGCCATTTTGTAAGAAACTAATCTGAAAATACGCCCCAGCGTTAATTCCAAAGCAGGTGTCAGTTTTGCGAGTTTGGCCAGTCTGCAGACATGCAAGCTATGCAGACCAATTCTCGTGCAGAATAATCAGCGAAATTCTCAAATCATAATATAGTTGTAAAAGTTACCCTTGAATTATTGTTCTAAAAATTCTAATAACTCTGCATTTTAAAGTTTTAGGAAATAATTTGAAGCAAAACACTTCTGAAACCAAGCCCAAGGCAGTTGCCATGGGAACCACAATGAGCTCGGTGGGCTTGGCCAATAAGCCACCTGCGCTGCCACCAGTAAAACAAAACAACAATACGGTTAGTGGTTGGTTTGCTCTCAAAATATTGTTCATTTTACCAACTAAAGCTCACATACATGACCTTCTTATTGTCATTTCAATTTGTTTTCGCAATATTATGGCTTGACAGTCTTCCTACGCAACCCTTAAAAAAGTTTCTTCGCAATCGGCCTTATATTCACCTGGCGAGTTTTATCAAGATTACCATCAACATAAGAATCGTTATGTTATCTTCTCGAGTGTCAAGAGTTCGTAGCAGATCTGTCTGTTTGCCAATGCTATTTTCATTCCAAGGTCTAGTTGAAAGTTGAGCATTTAGAACACCAGTTTACAGAAGTTGTCGCTAATTTAGTTGCGGTCTGTTAATTCAAATTGAATTTTCGAACTCAAACCAAAATCGGAAATAAATACGGCTTGTCTCACATTCAGAAACATAATATCTAGAATTAGTATGGGTAATCGTATGAATGCGAGAGCAATTAAGGATTTATAAAGTATGACTGATATTGGGTAATTTTCTCAAAATTGCTAGATCCTTAAGGGATGATTTTCACTAGCGTACATTAAGCATAAGCAACACACGCCGTAAGGTGCTGTTAAGTAGCGCCTTTTGTTAGGAAATTTCCCTAACGAAAGGCGCTAATTATCAGCGTCTTATTGCGTCTGCGTATGTCGGCTTATGCTTATGCGCTAGGGAAAAACCAGCCTTAAGAGCCTTGTTCCGTTTAACTTCAAGACATTCAATATTAAAATGCTGCAAACCTTTCACGTTAGAGCTTATTCCATAAGATTCAAATTCTCCAGAATACGTTTAGTGGAATATCTCGCCACTTAATCAAAGCAAGCCGTTCAGAACTCATGTAACGGGGTATAAAATGTATAAAATGTCTCCATGGTTCCAAACCTAGAGTAACTTTGAAGACCCCATCGTGAAGGTGTATGTGTTCTTTTTGTTTGTTACTTAACGTGTGTCTTGAAGTTGTGTGTTGCAGCCATTTTCGTGTTCATTCTGTGACTGACTAACTGACCAATGACAAGACAAGGAGAAGGCAGCTTCCTTCAATGTTGTGTGGACAGGTGTTTCAAGTGTGTCGTAACCTTATTGTCTGTGTTTTGAGATTGTTGTTGTGAATGTGATATAACTGTTACACTGGTAAGTTTTTCTTGGCGTCTTGGCAAATTCACGAGTTAAAGTAAATTGTGTTCTCTACGTCCACTAAGTCGCTAGTTTCCATCATACAACGCGTTCTGAATTACTAGGTGCAGATTAATTAAACGAGGTCGTCAGTCTTTGTTAGACCTGATGCAATGCTGAGTTGTGGATCTTAGTATAGGCCTACAATACAGTTTTATCACACTTTTTCACTCAAGTCTTATGAGGTCCCTTCTCTAAACCACTTTTAGTGAAGTTGGCTTCCCCGATAGAAACTTACCATAGTTAATTACACTGGTGTGCATCAGCTCACTTAATACTGCATTTAGGCAACGCGTGGTCATTTCTTAATTAACTCTGTCAATCGAAATAGTGTTCCTAACAGGCCTTCTAAGCCTTTTTCTACTGACAAACCTTCTTAAGGTTATCGCCACTAGCTGTATTCCGTGCATATCATGACACGCTCCTAGCCAATGTAGGTTTTACTTTCGTTTTAGGGAGTCTGGACGCGATACCTTTAGAGAGACCTTCCCAACATTGCCGTTAATTTACCTGATTACCCTTGCAAGAACACTCTAAATATTGTAATTTTTTTTATATGTACTATAGCTAATACCCACTGCACAATCTCCTCCGGACTACAAGTTTGAACACTTCACCAAGCTCTGCCAGCATTATCAAGAACAGAAGAAAATCTTACAGGTACAAGAAACTAATTTCTCTCTAGCTCGTCAATTAATAGCTGAGCAGATTAAAACAGAGCATCCGTCCCTACATTCCCGATCCGCACATTATGTTCCTTGAAGCAGCTTGGTTTGTTTCGCCAAACTTAGAATTTCTGTGAGTGCCGTGAACGTTCTTCCCAAGTAAAAAGAAGAGAGAGTGGAAGTGTGAACATTTTTCTCATGGATATGTACATGCATCAGTAGTGCAAGTACATTTTCTTCGAAATACGTTTGCGTCCCTGGCTCTTTATATATTAATTTGTACTTCCAACACTCTAAGATGAGAGAATCTGGTTAATTAGTGAAACCTATCACATAGTGTATAGTTTAGGGGAAAAAGGCATTATGTGACTTGAGTTCAATACCGAGTTATTAGCCTCATCTAGAATTCGCAACTGGCCAATCCCAGTGACTCCACAGCTCAGTGATGGAGGCTTAAAAAATTCAGTTCCGCCCAGGAAAAGGTTTGCAATGCTGACTTTTCCAGCTAAGGATATTTTGCAAATTTCGCAGGTACAAGTTCGGACCGAAGTACATAACTGGCAAAAGCTGGCAAAGAACGGTGATGAAGGAACAGAATGTCGTGAGAAGATTCTGGGCTTACTGAGCAAGTTTCGAGAGGCACAGAGACAGCAAGACTTGTTAATAGAGAAAGAGAAGCTGAGGCTTGACGCATTCAGAAACTGTATCAACGAGGACACGACAAACAGAATAAAAAAAAGATTAACTTTCTTCCAAAAACTGAACAAACAGCATGAAGCGCTGTTAGAACACGTGCGGCAGGACATTCAAGATTGCAGAATGATTTGTAAGAAGTTTAATGATTCAAGTGGAAAGTAAGTTCTTTTGGGTCTTTCTGGTTTGTCCCATAATCTTCTGGAGTATGGAACACTTTCTAAATATTGTCGTAAACTGGCATTGCCTGAGAAACGTAGTCACGTGCACTACTACCGTCGTTCTGATTGGTTAAAACATGTGTTGTACACGTGTTCAGCGGACGCAAGATCAATGCAAACAATTATTTTGGGTACTCTGTTGAAAAAAATGCTTATCTAATTTCATTGCGGCTAGGCTCGATTTCCACCACTCTCTCAAGTCTGGTCCACTTTCCTCCCCGAGAGTGTCTTCAGGTTAGGAGCGCGGGCTCCCGAATAGCGACTGGCTGGTAATCGAGCCTACATTGCGGCTAGAATACAGAAAATTAAAATAAAATCAAAACAAAGGCGCCCACAAAATTTACGCGTACGCTTATGATGTTTGTGGAGCATGGTATAGTTGTCCATATACTATGATGTCTAAGCCGGTGAAAACTCTTGAATTGCATTATCCAATCTAATGTGTATATCGACTTACATAGTCCTCTTTTCAAAGATCGAAAGGATTCGAGACTTGGATAAAGTGTCCTGCGAGCCCAGCCTATGACTACGGAAGCATTGGAAGCTTATGAGGTGAACTTTTCAATATTTGTTTGTCCTGTTTATTTTTAAACAAGTAGTTCGGCTGAGTTAAAGAGGGTGTGTGGTTGTCACATGTCCTATTTGACAAAAACCGATTAAAGGTGTGGCCGTTTTTTTTTCTCGAATTCAAAGTCAGCGGCGTCATTAGTCAGACGAAAGACCCAGTCACTAGAGTGACAGTAGGCTCACAGATGCCTACAGCGATCCTAGCAGTACAAGACCCCGGTCAAAGTGTGTACCACTCAACAATTACAAGAATGATAACTAAATATGTTCACGTTATTAAGAGAAGGATCCAAAGGTCGGAGAGTAACTCCCAGTCCCTACATGCATGCTTACTCTTGCCGTTAGTAATCAACCACACGGGTATAAACCGTAGTTTTCTTTCCTCTTGTTCCTATAGGATACAAAGAAAAGTCATATTCCTCTTGACTTTGGATTCTAGTGTAAGCTAGCTGGAAGAGTCGGGATACAGGTCATAGAGCGCAGGTGACAAATCTGTAGTACACAAGAACACGGATAAAGGGTAACCTCCAAATCAATCGAAGTAAAACGTCACAGGATAATGAAGAGAATCTCGACTGTTGTAATTTGAGTGTAGGTAATTGGCGTTCTCCATAACGGAACTTGCTTGACCTCGTGTGGTCTGGTACACCACAGACAATCGAAGGGCCGCTCAGAGGAAAGGATTTCGAACAAAATTTGAATAAAACAATCTCATCTCACTGTTAAGTTGCAGTTTGTATGGTGTAATCGTCTGTGTGAGGGTAGTTCTTTAAAGAACTGTTGTGAGTGACTGACGTTTCGACAACCTAAGCGGAAGTCATCTTCAGAGTCAAGTGAATGTGTTTGTCAGTCGATGGTGTTGTAAGTCTGGTCCGTTGAAACTGATTGCTCTGTTACGGTGTACTGCTTCTTCTTTATCATCATCGATCGTCCTCAGCGTCATCATCATCATCATCATCATCACCATCATCATCATCATCACTGCATATTAGTTCTTCTTTAGGCGAAGCATAGCTGGAGCAGTTAAACATCAAAGATAACTTTGCACTCTATTTGCCACCATTTAAAACATGTAGCTGAGTAAAGCTAAGGGAATTGTGATCCGGAAAAGTTCATTCAAGACATAGCACATTACTGTACTTTGAGTTTAATTTATAAAAAAAAAAAACAAATATTGTAAGCATTACAATGCTGCTCCTGTGTAGGGTACCTTTCAGACTCTCAATGACGTGGTTACGATGCAGACATCTCACTGCTTCCTATTTGATAGTAGCCAATCGCTTCTTTACATGCCACGAGGGCTCGTTATATATTTATCGAACAAAATTATTCAAAACATCTTGCCTAGTACTTAGACTTCTTAATTAGCCAGATGGTAAACTGAAATTCGCTTCCGGTCACGTGAAATTATAGAGAATAATTCACGGTAAAGGCCTCGAAAATGCTGCCTGTGCGTTGAAAAAGCAACGCACCTCAAAACAAGCCTACCTTTGACAAACGGGTTAAATTAAGATGGCATCTGACTGCATGCATTGTTCATATGTTAAAATGTTAATATAGCATTTTAAAGATACAAAATGTAAAATAATTTTTAGCTAATAGAAAGTCGAATGTACCCCTGTGCACCCAACAGTCATTTTCCTCATCCGTCCAGGGTTTATCGCGGTCTCTTTTTCTTTGGATATACAATCAAATACATTCTACAGCACTACAAAGGAGATCGGATTGCACCACACGTTAATCTTTGTTCTTATCTTTATCTTTTTTCTTCGGTCTGATTCTTCGTTGAATCCAGCGCATGTAATTTTTCAGTTGTGTGTACACACCGTACTTTCCTTGAGTTGCACAACCCTCTCCCCAGCTCGATAAACCAACCACAGCCCAGCTGTCATCTGCAGAACGTCTGACCTGCAGAAACAGAAAGACGTTTATGAATACGATTACAAAAATTGACTAACAACGAGAGACGAAGGTTTGCTTCAACTCTCATGGCCGGACAATCACCAAACCCAAACAAAGGATCTGAGAGAAGCGCAAACTCTCGTCGAGTTGTTAAATTTTGAGCAGGGTTCAAATTTGAGAGAGTTTCACAGATCTCACCTTAAAGGCTAAGTAGCGCGAAATTTCTTAAGGCAAAACTAGACCTTCTGACCAGTGTCTTAACGTATAATGGAGAAACGTGAACGGTGGACGAAAATACGACAGAACGTTTTTTCCTAAATACCTTTTCAAAGTTCCCTTCATGGGCTTTAATTAAACTTAACTTTACACCTGCTTGCAGTTAAACGTACCACGAGAGGTGAACCACTGTCTCCTTTGCAGGCATCCTTCTCTCCACTAGAGTTTCCCGCGCAGACGACTTTTTCGTTGATTGCGGCAGCATTGGTGGCATTTTCCCGGCAATCCTTGTGAGATGCGAACTTGATTTGAATCTGCTGAAGCACGGCGTTTGGAGGCCCTGCCAGATCATCCGGAGAAACCTGAATGAAGGAATCATGAAAAACGTAACAGCTATAAAAGAGGTAATCCCTCGCCTAGACTTTATTCCCAAGGTAATCCTCTCGAGTTATTTTAAGACATGGCACCCCGTTCGTCTGCGTATAGAACTTTACCACACGTCTTTGGATGGTTTCATGGAGGATGAAGTCAGGCGTGTAACGCCGCTGCTGTTCATGTGAGCAACGTCCGTGTCACATGCAGGATCAAACTTTAAATATATTTTATAGCTCTATTTTTTAGGAGAAGAGATACAGGCAAAGTAAACGTGCACCAGAATCCAACGTCCTGCTACCTTCTTCTAGCCATCCGCGGGTTCTACTTCTAGAAAAAAATAAACAAGCCGGTACATCTTATCCTGTAGTGTAGACGGACGTAAAAAAACTCTCGATAAAATGCTATTCCGATCTATAAAGGCGAAGTCGGCTACAATAAAAACCCACGTGTAAGAACCTGGTGGTTTAAGGACCTCTCGGCAGAAATTAAATTTGCCATAGGTTCCTACACACGGGTTTTGACCGTATCTGTGACGTAGGCTAAAACAACCTAAGGTGTATGTAGGATTACGCATTATCGTTTAGCTTTATCTATTTGGAGGGTGTTTCCACGTTGCTCGGCGTGTCTTCGATTTTATACAGACCTAGACATGCTTCTAATATATTAGTTTTCGTTATGCTACACTTACCCGTCTAGAAGACCCCCACCCTGCTATAACACATGACTTGCCCGGTCTAACGTAGAACACATCCGTTGGTTGAGGTAGACACACTGTTCTGACAAAAGGTGAGAACTTCACCCCATGCTTCAAGCGAATCAGGGCCAGGTCATCCCCTAGACTTGCCAAGCTTGCATTTGGATGAAAGATGAGCTTGTTGGCTCGTATATTCTGCTCTCTTCCCTCTTCTACGAATCGTTCGTGCTCACCTAGCAAAGCATAAGTGCCGAAAGCCGTTTAAAAAAAAAACTAATGTACAGTTTTGGAGGATGACTGAGACGTTAAACGGACTTTCGGTTTCTTAGACAAGCCAAGCATTTCGTGCGTTATTGAACTTGCTTTATAGGCACAAAGTATCGCTGTAAGTCCATTCTCATGTTTTAAGAAAGCCATGCACCGAGCATTGTTCAATCTAGGTTGGAATCTTACTGTATAAAGACAAACCTGGATGTTTGTGGTTTAAGCATCTATGAATGACAAGGTTAACGTTGTCCGGTCTAAGTTTGCCTGTAATGAGCACTTAAACGGATTCATTGGAGGCGCACCCTAATCTTACAGTGAGAGACCCCTAAGTCGAGTGTTAAATGTATTGGAATTGTTCTATTCTTACCCATTACAACCATCACGTCTCTTGGCTCCACCTTTCCATCGTAAAAAAAGCAATGAGCCACAGTTAGTACCCAGTTCTCTTTAATGAGCACACCGCCACACCGGAAGTTGCTTTTTACGTAGACAGCAGCTTGCCAAGGCCAGGCTCCTGGTTTAGCTTCACGGCCGCCTACGATTCGGAAGTTCTGTCTGCCTCCATTTCTCATCTGAGTGTCTCCAGCTATACCACATTCACTGTAATCTGAACATAAAGGAAACCAAAGGATTAAGGAGTATCATTCAAATCAGTAATATAGATATTCTCTGGCTATAAGTTATAATAGTTATATTTTGCTTTTGTCTTTACAACAACAAACAACAACAAACTTAATTAACATGGTCTACGCCCTTGTAGTAGAAACTCGTCTTGGTCTATTGCAAATCCACTTATTTGAGTGGTTCATTCATCGTTGACTGGTTTTAATACGCTGATACAACACGATCGCGTTCGCTTGCCTTGGAACGGAAAACGATTTTGTAGATCTGGCTGAAAAATACCAAAGCCTTTAGCTTTTAACTAACAACTTGTCTCTACGAAAACAATTGTACTACTCGCCCTCATTGTTTTAAGCGATAGTCAACCCGACTACACCTCATACCAAACACCGGTTCCGCAGTCTAGTAGTTAAATTCATGATATCATACGAAAATCCAAACTTATGTGCAACGAAGAGGGAAACGATTTTCAATAACATCACAAACTGACTTAATACGAGTTCATGAGTACGAAAAAACAAAGCACCAGACAATAAACATCCAGTCAAAGTGACTGCTTTCTAGCTCACCAATTCCTTTGGCAGTTATCAGTTCTTTAAGCTTGGTCAGATCTTCAAAGTTTTTAAGAAGGAAGACATGTGTCCTGAAGGGTTCGGAAGCAATGCTTCGCAGCTCCTGTTCATCCACACTGTCTGTCACGCCAATAGTATAGATCTCGAAATCACAGCTGTCACGCAATATCATGGCATCAGAGGCGGGGTCACCGCCGATATTGGATCTGCCGTCTGTGATTAGGAACAGCGCTTTCTTGCTGCGCTCGCGGGTCTCAGGCACAATTTCTTCAATGGTCTTATTCAGTGCAAGACGTGTAGCGGTTCCTCCGGCAATAAAGTTCAAGTTTTCTAAATCATTAAGAAAGACAAAGTTAGGTTTGACACCTTCAGAATGGAGCGAAGTGACCTGTAGGTTATTCATTTTCTCTTTCTGTTGTTATAGTTCGGTAATTCAGTGCACGGGACACGCCCAACTCAGTTTAGTGGGGCACCATGATGGCGTCAATACAGAGGAAGAATTCGCAACTTTACACAGAAAATTCCCCCATCAGCACATCAGCAGGCTAAAACTCGCCCTCATTAGGGAAGGGAATTGAAAATATTTTTTCTTAAGTTCAGTCGTGTGTAGTTAAAATCAAGCAAGTCGCTGCGTGCAAATGAAATACACCAACTGTAGCTTAATGAACGTCAAACGCCCTGTCAGCCTCCAATAATTTAAACATACCTGGCTATTGTAACTTCATTCGTTGTATATATATACATATATATGTCTGAATTTATGAAAACCGTGTTAAAGACTTTGCACCAAAATAGCGGGCATGTTTTTGGAAAATCGGTTAGAAAATGTACATAAATATGGCCATGTCGTACCGCGAGTGCTACTTACCTCGTGTACTCTTAACAGAGTCCATACCATGCCTATACAAGCCTTTGAGGTCGCTGCAAATGAGTCGAACGAGCCAAACAAAGCTAAATTAGAGCTTACATTGATCATTTGGTTCGCCGCGGCACTAACTTAGACAGGCTTAACCTCTGCGATTTCACCTAAATGACCTCACTATGTCTTTACTGTGGGTTAAATTAGCCAGTCACGCTAACAAGAGCATGG
>Ga0126338_10000177_pt1:20000-27748 | contig 27748 bp, 21 predicted proteins | sample OrbCmetagenome_2_FD_92529 | JGI IMG/M metagenome (GOLD analysis project Ga0126338, IMG submission 92529) | Coral microbial communities from Petempiche,Puerto Morelos, Mexico - Orbicella C C metagenome | ecosystem: Host-associated > Invertebrates > Cnidaria > Coral | place... | reverse complement strand
GCATACAATACTAACATTACTTACACTACTAAGACTTCTTACAATACTAACATTATCTACAATACTTACATTACTTACAATACTAATATCACTTACGCCACTAGTGACCTTACTTACAATATGACCATTACTTACACTACGATTACTACTAACACTACGATTACACACAACAACTACTACAGATGCTCTGCCTACACAACTGATAATACGAATCTTACTCTACATGAGTTTAACTGTGTTACAGCTAATACCATCACAGCTAAATGGAACAATCAGTCTTAACACATCAAACCACCATCTACTCACAAACACTTTCCCCTTAACTCTGAAGATAACTTTCACTCAGGTTGTCACTGAACATCAATTACCAACAACAATTCTTTTCAGAACTACATGTACTCTCACCCAGAAGATCACACTTTATGAACTGCCAATACTCGTGGGTTCAAACCATTTACTAAGAAGGTTGAACCAGGCTTTTAGCCAGATGGGTGTCCAGGCATCCAGTGGACGCCCACTTTTTAAAGAAAATTGTTTTGCCTGGAAACCAGCACATTTTGAATTTCAGAGTTATGGTGGCGCGTGAGATAAAACTATGATAGCATTTGTCCAGAAATATACACTTATCTAGTAATTTTTAGCCTTTTTAGGAGTTAAAGTATTAGGAAATGTGATTATTTAAATGTTTGCTTGTTCGGTTCACATAGTCAGTCTCCAAGATAGCCAAAGTAAGTTCCAATATTATTTACATCACATTCCTGCCACCATGTTGGTGTACAATGGAGGTACACCAACATGGCGGCTCCATACTGGGCTCTGTACATTTGCACAAAATATTTTGATGAATATCTGAAGTTTGGGAAAACACACAAACCTAAACCTTGGAGAAGTGTCATCTTTTTATATATCTTCTATAACATCACAATTTCTTGACTTTATCCAATGAATGGTTTTTGATTTATTTTTTTATTGCGTGAAAGTTAAGACGAAGAATTAAAAAGTGAAAGAAAATAAGTAAAGGAAAAACTTTTACGACAGGTGATGAAAGTAAGAAATAATTAACACTCACATCAAAGTCTGGCATAGCAGGCTCCTCATAATCGTCCCAGTTCCTCTGAGGAATCACTCCTACAGGTACGTCGTGTACCACACTTCTTGTGTGACTGGTAAGGGATGGCTGAAATACCAGAATCCCATCAACATTTAAAATACGTACTATGGACTCTCAAAGCTGCAGTTGCTGATTTTCTCTTTAGCTGTATCCATTACTCAACTAAACCTTTTTTGAAACAATTATAGGCTATGAACCTCCCCCCCCCCCCTCCAACCCTTCCTCTGCTCTTACAATGTGAGTATGTCACAAATATATTTTCACCCCTGAGAGGTAACAACAGGCTACTTTTAAGATATTAAAATTCAGTTTGATAGTGAGGCCAAGAGGACACAAACAAAAGAAATGAATAAACATTGTCATTCAATTCCCTTTGTTTGTGTCCTCTAGTCCTCACTGCCAAGCTGAATTTTAACATAGTAATGTCAAAATTAGACTATTCAAAAACAAAACTAACAAATCTAGTTTTTTCCAGCTTATTTCCCTAAATTTAACATATCACTGACAATAACTTTTAAACCATTGAAATCTGGAGATTTTTGGCAAAATTGCAGTTTTTAGGCATCTGTTTAGACATTTTCTGGTCATTTATGACCTAAATTAACTCCACTACTCAAAAAAGCATTCGCAACATGAAAGCATCATGCCTTTCTTTCCACTAGCTTGGCGTTTTATGGCAATATTTAGCACTTACCAGGGTAACTTCAAATGTTAAACATGGAGTGTGTTTTTTTGTCAGTTTTATTTTCACAGCTTGTGCACTGCCTGCTGATTTCATGGCTCGTGCCAAATTCTCTGGCACCAGCTCAAGGTAAATATTGTTGGTTTCATCTTTTCCTTCAATACGATACTCATCAAAGAAGTTGCTCTGAAAAAAGAAAAAAATTTTGTAATGAAGTTTCTTCAATAAGTATTTGATGATAAAAACTAGCAGTAAGTATCACTCTGCAGTCACATTTCCAAGTTAAAAAGAAAGCAACTGAAATTAGTTTGGAGAGGTTCTTTTTATTTAAAATTGACCTTAGAGGGTTTGAAATGTCGTTCCTTTTTATCACTAGTTTTTATCACCAAAAAAGCAAAAATTGTGACATATAATATGTGACACAGGCAATTGTTGCACATTTGCTGAAATTTGTTTGACTAATAAGTTATTGCTCTTAACACAAATTAACCTAGGTTGAACTGAAATCATTCTGACCTAAAGAACAAAGTGACCTACAACACATACGTCGGCTGACTAGTTTCTGGACATGAACTTTCTGTGAAATAAGTGCCTTCCAAACAATTTTTAGTTGTTCCCTACAAAATAACCTTAAACAGATCTAGAATCAACCAAACTTTTACTTTCATGTCGAGTCTTACCACTAAATTTAAAGTGAATGAAAAGATGAGGAACTGCAGTCTGGCATGGGTATAACATACAATATTTTGAAAGAATATTTTTTATTTCTACACGTATACCATGAAACATTTTAGACAGACCTGTGTTAATTCACACCAAATTGACACTCCCCCAACAGTGGCATTGTCAGCCAGAATAAAATAAAGTTTTGTTGGTGTCATTCGCAGAGCACAAGTCTTAGCCATTCGGGATATGGTTCCTAAGACCCCTAGTGGTGAAGAAATACAAAACATGGTAAGAATTCCAGCTATCTAAATAATAAAATTATGGCTGTCTCTCGGTGTATTTGTTTCTGGCAAGATAATTTGTTCAGTTCTTATATATATTATCGTCAGTTGCACAACATTTCCCGATTCCAAATCTGATAGCCAGACCGTTAAGCCGATTAAGAAAATATCCCTGAAGAAACTGAGCAAAACCAGCGCTAAAAAGAAGACCTTCATCGTAAAGCTAAATAGAATCCACATGAGAAAAAGTAGAGTCCACTGTATTATTGATGTAACACCGAAAACAGGCTATAAAAACCCTTTAGTTACGAAAAAAATATTTAAAAAATCTAACTACTTACGTGTAAAATGTTGAATGCAGTTTATATCTATAATCTTCGCTCGAAAACGCATATTGTCGAGGTTGAGAAATTTCATACGGCAAACTCGCTCAAAACTACCGCCATTTTGAAAACTTCCCAGAGTGCCCCACTCAAATTCACGCTTGCGATTTGGGACGGGGCAGGGAAAAGGCCCTGGGAACGAGGTTGGCGTAATGAGAAATAACTTTAGGGAACCAAAGAATCCTTGTAAAACACAGAATGCGGATTGCGGACTGCATACTGCATACTGGTGAAATACCGACTGAGGGTTGACTGAGGGTGAAATGCAGACTGAATACAAAAACGTTGCGTGGCGACTAAAATCACGCTGCGAAGGAGACTAAGTTCTAGCGGGTCAGTTATAGTATTTACCTTCATTGTTTTAGCTAACATAGCTTTTTGAAATGATAAAGTAACCTTTAATACTATTATTTAAAGTTTAAAAAGATAAATATTAGAGTTTTAGCACTTCATCGTACTGAAATAATTAAACTTATGTTTAAATACAAAAATTAAGACAAGTTATCGGCGTTGAGTCCTTGTGGCCTAATGGATAAGGCGTTGGCCTCCGGAGCCAAAGATTGTGGGTTCGAGTCCCATCAAGGACGTTACCCTGGCTTTTTTTTTTCCCGTTAGAAAATACTCTTTTTTTTTCTTCTTAACTTTTAATTTAAGTACAGGGCAATATCACAAAAGCTTTGGAAAAATAATAGATTTGACTACTACACATCAGACTGAACAGGTACACAGCGGAAGTGCATGTACATATCAGCAAAAAAAACCAAGTAGATTTTTCAACTTTGTTTTAACTTATCTCGCCCAATCTTGTTTGAAGATTTCCTGTTCGTTCCTATTGTTTCGCTTCAGATTGATAATCAGCTAAGTATAAGTATGCTTCTACTCGAATAAATAAAGTCTCCATTTCGCGCGAACATTTGCTCGAACATTTAATATCCGAGAAGCTCACAGTTTTCCTGGAGTTAAAGCTCTAGGAAAACTGTGAGCTTCAAATATTTTTCGCAACACGCGCTGGATCTGAAAATTGGGGAATATCACTTGGATATTCCCCACTTTTAGCTGGGAAAATAATTGGGTTCCCGTGACCTAGAGGGCAGTGAATGTTACAAATAAATTTACTTACGGAACAAATCACCAAAACTTGTTTCAGTGCCCGGCTGTAACACAGGCTGGTTTCGAAATCAATTTCATACACATGACAATTTATCATAATTTGTTATTCTGCACTTTGCAAAAAAAGAAAAAAATGTAGACCAACAACTTCATTTTGCACCAACGATTTACACCATTTTCAAAAATGGTGGACAAAAAAATTAAAATAATCATGTAAATATTAAGCTCTTTCTTTTTAGTAGTGACAATGATTGGTCAAGATTTCACCCTCTTCTGTGTAACATGTGTAATAATGTTTGAAGCCTCACACACAAATAGCAAAGTTCTGGGAATGAATGTGAAATGACGTTAGGCTCCCAAACATGAGACTAGTGTTTGTGGGCCATTTACCCTGTAGCTTGTCTTCCCAAACCACTCTTTGGATTGTTACGCCCCTGTCCACCAAATTAATGGTTGGAAGCAGACTGCAAACCAATCATGACCTTGTACATATTTAAAATAGTTATCTTTTATTAGCATTCTGGTTTCCTTGCATTTTTTAATTTCGTAATAAAATATTGAAATAGTAAAATTCAAATGTAACTATTAAGCAATGAGTTCAGGTGAAAAAGGTTGGGTGGTGTATCATAACTTTGTTGAAATCTTAGTCAGCAAGTTTTGAAACCTGGAAGTGACCCTGTTTACTTTTCAAATCAAGTCATCTTTCTTTATGCAAGATGGGCCTGACTAATATAACTCTGAGATGATTCTCGGTCATCTTTGAGCACAAAAATAATAAAGCTGAATGAAACACAACAGTCAACATGACCTGAACACATAGGACAAATTATTTATAATAAGAATAAAATGGATATCACATTTTGGACCAGGTTTGCTGTCATTAGTGCTTTTCAATAATGAAAAAAATATAAGACAAAAAATATACTGAAATAGAATTATTTGTGGTTCAAATCTGTTTTTGATTTTAAATGTATAAATTAGGTAATTTCCAATTTGAGTTGAAAGCAAAACTTTGCAAGTTTGGTTGGTCATTTCAATATTACCAGCTTAACTGTTACAGTTGTTTAACTAAACCACCTAGGAATAACATGATTGACCAAATATGATTGTGCAATTACAGCTCTATACAACAGAATTAAGCTGACAAGCTGTGTAACTTGTAACTTGACCCAACCCCCTCCCCCCTTTTGATTTCCCCTAGACCTGTCACTACGTCAGTGACCTCTACAAGGACAGTGCAACCTCTGGTTGCGACCACCTCTCATAAGCAACCACCTCTCCTCAGCGACCAGTTTTCCAAAATGGCAAAAGTTTCAAAGTCAAATAACTATATTTGGAACCTCTTGTAAACAACCACCTCTCATAAGCGATTGCACCACTTTTAGAGCTAAAAGTTTGAGATTTTCTTTTGTTTTTAACCTCCCATAAGTGACCACTTGAGAGATAATAAAGCAGAAATTGGATAATAAGGTGTCATAATCATGGATAGCACAAGAGACAGAAATTTCTCAACAGGAAGTACTGAATATTTTTCTCAAAATTGACTCCTCGTATGAATAAAACATTCAAAGGACCTCAGCAGTTACCATATGCTAATAAGACAAAATTTTGTCCCAATATGGTCTTAGCTCTCGTAAGCGACCATCTAAGCTTGACATTTTGGGTGGTAGCTTACGGGAGGTTCGACTGTAGTTAATGTTAGGACCACAATAATAAGCCTAGTTAACATTACGACACTGAACTTTCCCAACATAAAAGAACATAGAAACAACTTTTCCAGGGCTTTCCCAGGACTCTAAAATTCACATTAACCCTTTCACTCCCAAGATTTCAATATTAATTCTCCTTACTGTCTGCCACATATTTCATATCTTTTACTTGAGTTTAACAGATTTCCAGAACTTTCCAAGACCAGTAACCCTTTTCCAGGACTTTGCAGTCCTGGAAAATGCTACAACAAAATTCCAGGACTTTCCAGGTTTTCCAGGACCCATACTAACCCTGTACATAAATACTTCTGTGAAACAGTAAATATATTCTAGGGTACACCTATACTAAATAATTTAAAGTCTTTTCAAGTGCCATTAAGTTTTCATCTTTAGAGCAATTTTCAGTTGAGTGTCGAAAGTAATTGGGCAATTACTTTGGTTTTGGTTTTGGGTTGTATGCAGACTTAACTTTTACCTACTGTTTCAGATTGGCTGGGTAGTCTAATTGGTGAGTGATTGGTTTTAAGACACTCAATTGAAAACTGCTCTAATGCATATTTAATTGTTGTTTATTTAAGTTGCTGATGAAAGGGTACTGATCTTTAATATATTAGAAATGGATCATATCAATGATGTTTGGTTCAAACTTTGTACCAATGTGCCGCGCGCCAGTGAATTTTACATGCCCAGTCTTTATCAGCTGCGCAAAACTGGAGCAACTGGACCCAAACATAAACCCACCACTGCCGACTGGAACACCACCCAGACCATTAAAAGCATTTGGACCACTCTGCACACAGCGACACTGTCTGAAATCTGCACCAGAGATGTCTGCATCTGTGAAATCTACCACCACATGGCTGGCAAACTCACAACCATAGAAACAAGTGTTTACCAAACAGCAGTCCACAAAAGAGACATTATGTGCAAAAGTAGTATGGGCAAATGAAAGACCAGAGAGGTTCTTCCCACTGAAATCAAGATTTCCTTTAGTCATGTTGTGGAAAACAAAGTCTGCATTTTTCATTCTGCAGCTTCTATTGCCAAGATCTGGACCTGAAGGTGTGCTGTTTGTGGTTGTCTGTCGAGTCAGTGTCGCTAGCATGTCATTGATTTCATTCTGGGTGAAGTCAGGTGCCGGAGGGGGAGGATCCAAGACATTTTCAACACCAGCTACCAAGTCACTGAGTTGGTAGTACTGAGCTTCGTTCACTATTTCTCTCAGCGACACTTCATCTTGGGGGAGCATATCGGCCCGAAAACCGTCACGGAGGTAGTTCAAAATGTGCCGGAAATGGGTGCCATCCCGGTCCACGAAATAACTCCCATCCGATTCCTGCACAAGTTTGTGTCTGCCAGAAAACATGGTGGCAAGCATGGAGTCCTTATCTCGCCTTAGTGTCTGAAGAGAGGTCGTGAAACGATGTCCTCCTATGTTGAGATGAACGGGTGACGATTGAAACTCGTAAACGTCTTGCATTCGTTTCTTTTCCTTCTCTATACGTAGTCTGGTCTCATCAAGGTCTTTGTACTGTTCTTGGATTGCCATTTCGTGGTCTTCTCGTCTAGTCTTCATCTCTTGTTCAAATGCTGTTCGATCCCTTTCCAGTTGCTCGCTCCATTTCGACAGTTCATTCTCCCGTTTTTCAAAGGACGCCAGTAGATCGTTTATTTTCCCGTGTACTTCGTGACTCCAAGCTTCCTTGTCTGACATGACGCTTGATTTAATCGCTGTTATCCCGCCAGTGGAAACGAAAATTCGGGGGACAAAAGCAAAAGAAATGTTTAGCTTTGTTCAATCGTTGG
>Ga0126338_10000177_pt1:0-17500 | contig 27748 bp, 21 predicted proteins | sample OrbCmetagenome_2_FD_92529 | JGI IMG/M metagenome (GOLD analysis project Ga0126338, IMG submission 92529) | Coral microbial communities from Petempiche,Puerto Morelos, Mexico - Orbicella C C metagenome | ecosystem: Host-associated > Invertebrates > Cnidaria > Coral | place... | reverse complement strand
AACGCGACGAAGACAAAAAAGAGGAAATGTGTGAGCGCTACGGTAACCCGCTTGCTAGGATAACCCTCTCTCCTTGTAAAAAAGCCCTTACACACAACAGTGGGATAACCCCAAAAAACAAAGAAAGAAAAAATGACTGAGGCAAGTGCTTTCGGTTCGCTTCATACTAGCTATGGCCTTGCAGCGTGTTACTAACTACATAACCGAATGCCTGGAAGAGACGAACAACTAACGATGATTTGAGTACCTGAGGCTTACGATCAGCATAAGGACTGATCATGACGTTAATCAACACGGGCTTTTTAATCTTTCTCGTCTCTTCGAAGGCGCTCTCTAACGCTGTTCTCAGTTCATCTGGAGTTTCCGCAAAGAAACCTTTGCCTCCAAACGCTCCGATGATTCGCTCATAACGAGCTTTTGGTAGAAGAGCTGTGGGTGGAGCCCTAAAGAGAAAGAGAGAAAACAAACAAGGGTTATCTTCTCCGATTTTCGCCGTAAGAGAGAGATATCAAAATTTATGTATGGATTAGGAATAATGACCTTTTTACCGATGTCACGCTTTTCTTATTTTGTCAATCAATCAAAGAGAGAGAGACTGTCCTTTAGTCTGGTTTCTAGCCTCTGAACTGCCTGGCATGATTGAATTTGCCAGGGAGATTGACCTCCCAGCCGTTATACTGAGGTCTCGATATCATGGAAACACACAGCCTCTAGTATCACTACAAAGCGACAGTCCACAAGTAGAGATGGGACCTCATAGTTGATAATTTTTTTCACAAAGAAATGTATGCCAGGCGCAACACTTGCCATTGGGGGCAACGCATTGCAGTTGTTCGGCTAACAGATCCAAAGGAGATATCACGTGATCTTACCCTCTTGCAGGGTCCACCCCAAGCTCGCTCCAGCTCTCCTCGTCTACACCATTGTATATACCATTGTTGTTGACGATCATGAAAACAATTGGCAGATTGTACCTGAGAAGAATAAAAACGTGTTCTTTATTTATTTACTAGGTGGCTTCAATCTTTTAGAGTACCTCTTTAAGTGTAGTAGTCTAGTAGCACAACTCAGTTCAGGTTGTATTTGTAAAGAAAAATTTGGCACATGTGAAACTGCATAGAGCATAATATGGGTACTCAAAACTTTATTGACATTTGAAAACTGTTTTAATCTACCACAAAATCAGAGATTAGTCATTCCGGCTGTTTAGCACTGTCACTTCAAAGCTCAAAATATCAATTCTCCTTGCACGTTGGCATATGTTTCTTTTAAAAGTAGTTGTGAGAATTCGGTGGTGCATCAAGACAATCTCCCCATTGATGATTTTCTTTATTCTCATGACCTGTCTCCTTAAATATGTATCAACATCACCAGGAGAGATTAGGTTTAAATCAGTGTAGCCATCATGTGGCCAATCTTTTCAGATGCACCCTACCTGCATGCAGTTTCAAGCTCCATTCCTGAAAACCCAAAAGCACTGTCACCTTGTACGCACACCACCCTCCTGGGGGGATTGGATCTATCAGCTTGACTTTCAGCTAACAGGGCAGCAGCGATGGCAAAACCAGTTCCCACTCCCATTGTGCCAAATGTGCCTGCATCTAGCCTGGGACAAATAATAAGAGAACACTTTGTATTATTACACATGTATACACATAATGATCCTCTGCACAATTTGATTGGTTTAGAAGTTGTAAAAAGTTTCTTAATCTTATTAAGGGGCAGCCAACAGATAAGCTGTTACTTTACAAATCTGTTGTCCAGTGAAAACCATGCTAGCAGGGAAATGCAAGGGCACCCACCAGACATAACCTAACCCTGACTAGCAAAATGAGTTTTCTGCAGGGATTACTTGACAACTGGGCGAAATGCGTTTGATTCTTTTTCCTAAAAGCACTGTTCATAGGTAGCTGGCTCTATATCCAGATTCCCAGATGGACTGAGTTTGCTTATTCTCTGACGACTCACTCCTTCCTAAGCAGCCTCAGGCCATCTGAAAATGAAGCTACTGGATCTGTGAGTGGATTAAAGTAGACGGCTGAGAAGTTAGCAAATCCTTTTGACAGGTTTGTTTGGAATTACACTGAATTACACCTATTACGCTAATGGCCAAGTGATTGAGGGACAGTCACATGGTTGCCCACCAACATAATATGTAAGGTAATGAATGTTAAAGGTACACAGTCGTGTAGTGCTTTAGTCCATTCGATTTTGATGTGAGAGGTTTGAGTTTACATATGGCTGGGTACTAGTGCTGTCTTCTTATACAGTGCCAGCTTTGCCAACTGAAGATAACAAAAAGTAGATGCTTCACAACAGTAGCAATCTTGTTTCTGTGTTCACTAGTGACTTAACAATGGATTGCTTGCTCTGTTTTCATTTAGTATTATTAATACCTGTTCCTAGGGAGGTGATTTGAGATCATAGTTCGACCAATGTCCATCGTGTTTGCTCCTTCATTAACTATGATACAATCATGAGGCAAATGCTTTATAAGCTGAAATAAAAGAAAACCTAACATTAAGCATTTGATAAGAGTAATTTTGCACTGATTGAGTGAAACAAAATAAGCGAAAAATGTTTTTCTCACACCCCAACCTGTCCATAAACTTGGTGGTAATTCATTGGAACTGTTGTCTCCTTAGCAAGTTCCTAACAAAATGAAAGAAAAATGATAATTTTACAATCACCACCAAGAATAAGCTAGCTATCTACTAGAAATAATATCTAGTAATTATTACCTTTTTTATCTGGTACAGTAGTATTTTATGAGTCATTTGTATGTACTTTCTCCTCTCCATTTACAATTTTTCGCACAGGTAAAAATGAATAAAATGTTTTTCAATAAGATCACACTATAATCTTATTATTGAAAAGGAACTGAATTATTTTATTTCGTTTTTACAAAACATATAGAGCAGTCATTCTGAAGAGCTGATTTATTTGGACATGTAATTTGGAGTTAATCCTTCCCTCACTGATACCGTAGATATTATACCTCATTCTTTTTCTTGTTAAGTTCTGATTTGTCCTTCAGTTCTCGACCCCACGATGGTGAACCACAAAGATTTGTTGGTCTTTCTCCAAAGGTCTTTATAACTGCTCCTACAAGCTAAAAATAGATGACACTAGTGCTGTCACTTGTCGATTATTACAGTTAGGGCCAATAAAAAAGAAGATATTTGACACATTTAATCAATATTTGAAAAAACATAATTTCATTTTGAAGATATTTCACCGCATAATTAATGTCCCTTTGATAACATTAGTGATGGGAATTAACTATTAAGTGAACACACTTGGATCAAATATGTAAAAGAAAGGTAGGTAATTAAAAGTCTGCATATGAGCCAAGTGGCTCATCAGGCTGGAGCTTATCTCGGTTCCTATAGCATGAAGTGACTAGGAATTTTGCTACTCCCCCCTTGATGGGATGCTAGTCCATTGCAGGGTTACCCCCAGCATTAAATTCACTGGTAGCCATTTATACACCTGGGTAGAGAGAGGCACAAGGCAGTGACAATGTACCTGTTCTGCTACACTCTTCAAATCTCCTAAAAGTGCAACCTCTGCAGAAACATTGTTTTCCATTTCCTCTGCATGAAGATCAATCTATGGGTAACAAAAAAATTCACTAGTAATTTAGATATTAATTTACAATTACCAGACTTCAACTGTTTTTACATGTTTATACACTAAACTTGAACTTCTCTTAAATTTATATTAAAGCTAACTTAATAATTATAATGTACTATCGAGAATATAATATTTGATATGTCATGCAGAAATTAATCTCAGTCTAGAGGAGAGATAACACTTTATCAATTAACTAGAAAAACTGTCTTCTTTGAACAATCTAAATGTCCAATACCTGGATTATTTTAACATCAGCTTTGAACCTCGGAGGTTTCCCAAAATGCAGAATCCAGTTTAATCTTGCTCCAAACAGAAATATCACATCAGCTTGAGACAAGGCTCTGACAAAGAAGAAAAAAACAAACAAAAACAAACAAACAAAACAATTCATGAACAACAATCTTAAGCAATTGCTCAATAATATATCACTCCTTACATGTATATGAGCTTGGTTACACTGTTGTTGTATTGTATCATATCAATCCTGTACAGGTGACTGTGGGCAACATTAACAGCTGTATGGAAATTTCGGGAGAAGCTACATGGAAGCATGAAAGACACAATTTGTGGAGAGACCACAAAGGATGCAATGGCCTGTATACACCTGTAACCTTTGCATGTGTACATTCAACCTTGTTCCTAGGGTCTCTAACAGGGTAGGGAGGAGGGTTCTAATCCTCTCTCACTTGAGGGGGTTGGAGGGTTGGGAAGAAGAGAGCCCCTTGATACAGTGTATGTGGTTGTGCACGCATTGTGCTTGTATGACACTAGGAACTAATAAAATGTACTTTGATCTGGCTGCTGCAACACACAGGGGATGTTCATCAGAAATCACTCCCTTCCCCATGGGTGTGGGGAGAAATGGTAACTTGCATCTCTGAACAAACTCCTGAAGAGGCTTCTCAGCATGTGCATAAGCTGCACCTGTATAAAGAAATGAAATCAACTGTATAAAAAATAAAACATGAAACACAGTCAAGACCCTACCACAGTAAAATCTAACTTATGAGCTGCTGCCATGCCTCTAAACAGAAATTACATTGTATCTTTTGTGTATTTACCTTTGCCAATTATTGCAAGAGGCTTCTTTGCTTCACTAAGAACCTTGATTGCTTTTTCCACTGCAGATGGATCTGCAAGACACTTTGGAGGAGCTGGAGAACGACGAATTGACCTTTGAAGAAAATAGTATACCCTGTCACTCAAACCTGAAAGTATCTATTAAACTTCCCTCACTAATTTTCATACAGTGGAACCTGCTTTACTGCCACCCAGTCAATATGGCTATCTAATTATTATAGCCACTTTATTCTGGCCCAAACAAAAGCTCAGTCTCACTCAGTCATTTCCTTATTGAATTTCAAAGAACCTCTTCAATACAACCACCCTGTTAATATGGCCATATTTTCGTGGCCTGTTGGTGACCGGATTAATGGGGTTCCACTGTAGTTACATCCCTGACTTGACACTAGTTCTGGAAATTTGATGATATCCTCAAGTTGATGATTTTCTGTAATATTCTCATGAGCTTACTGCCAGATACCAAATTGATATTGTAAGGAAAAACTAGATGTTGATCACTCTTGAGAATTAACAAGTTAGAAAATTGGTGCACATTTTATACTCTAACAGTTTATAAGTCACCTTGCCTTACAGGCTGCCACTTTCTCTGTGATCATATTTCCTGGCAGGTCCAGATAACTAGCTCCTGGTCTACCGTATATAGTTGTTCGCACAGCCTAGGAAACTAGTGAAAATTAGGTAGAAATCTATTATCAGGTTTAATTTGATTGTTCCCAAGAGTGACTCCTCATTAAGGACTTTTCTTTTCAGAAAATGCAACATTCTAATGTGTACTATGCAATTCGGTGAATAAAACAAGAAAGGTAACAAATTAATTTTTCATAATTTACTGCTCCAATTCACAATGACCGTTCACCTTTTCAACAAAGAATGGTATCTCGCCTGCACAGCTTGGTCTTGCAGAATACTTGGCATAAGGTCTTGCTGCTTCAACCTGGAACAATTTGCAGCAAATTTATAACAATTATGTTGTAGATATTAGATATTTGTAGATACTTTTGAGGGAGGACTGTGATGGCCTAATGATTAGTATGGTGGACTCTGAATCAACTGGTTAAGACTCAACCAAAGGCAAGGGTTGTTGTGCTGTGTTCTTAGGCAAGACACTTTACTCTTGCAAAGCCTCTCTTGTCCCAGGTGTATTGATAATGGGTACCGACAAATTTAATGCTAGGATGTAATCACTGTGATGATCTAGAATCTCATGCAGAAGGGGAGTAGAAATATTCCTAGTAGCCTCACACTATAGAAACCAGAGATAGCAATGGCCCCATAGTCATCATCAAGTTGTGATGCAGTTACATTAAGATATGCCACATTTGGAGAGGACTCAAGAAGCTAAAGAGTTGATGCTGGCTCTGCCTCAAGCAACTTTTGCACTTCTTCTGTGCTCTTGAAACCTCCTGCATGCATCTAAACTGATCCATGGATTACCGCTTAAGCATGAATTAAATGTTCCAGAAAATCTAACCCAGATATATGTTCCCTACACGTATGACAGTCAAGCTATAATTATAATTATCATATTTATTTAAATATACTTCTGTACCTGTGGAAATTCCTGAAAAGCACCCATGCTTTCTTGATCAACATCACTTGAACCACCAATCACTAAAACTGGCCTGAAGACAAAACACCAACAATATAAATCGCCATTATCTACCTGCCAACTCTCATGGCTTAGGCACGAGTGACAAACTTGTCAGTCTCCTGACAAGTTTGTACAAGGTCCCATATAAAGTGCACAGTCTGAATAATATTTTGCACACTAACCAGCAGTTACTCATGGCATTTGCCATTCCACCCAGGGCATGTATTAATCCTGGTCCAGAAACCACAAGGCAAACACCAGGTCTGCAACAAAAATCAAAAAGTTCATTTTACATTGTACACTGTTCAAAGGAGATGTAATAAGTATTAAAATGATTTACAAATCAATACAATTAATTATCAGGGTAAAAATAGAAATATATAACAGAGCAACAAATAAGAAAGTTGTTGATGAAAGGCTGGCCACTTGGAGATTAATAAATGTGATGACTAATAAGCAAATAATAAATACTTAAAACTCACGAGCAATAAATAAAGCATTACTTTTATTGCTCATGTTATGAAGCAGCTATCACAAGCCAGCAACTGGTGCTGTGAGAAAAGAAAAGAAATTAAAAAAAGAAAAGGGACTGAAACACAAACAGTTCTACTAAGAGAACACACTGGACCCATTGATTAACTCAGTCCAAGACTGCCAGAGAGTATTAATAAAGTACTAAGTCTACAAAATATCTCACCTCCCAGTTAGATATCCAATAGCTGATGCTGCATAGCAAGCCTGTAGACAAGACAGGGAGATAACAGCCTTGTAAAATTAATTTATCAGGTATGTACATAGCATGCGCAGTCTACTTTTCTACAGGAAGTCCCTTGTTTTAGCCCATGCCTCTATAACTACAGTATTATTACTAATGGCCCATCCCTTGGCTGCTGAATACCACCTGACTGCCTATTTTGCAGCCTATTTGTCAGAATATATAAGACAAATGTCAATTATTGTTATGTGACGCATAGAAGTTGACACAAAGGGGCTAGCATTCTGAAAGAAATCCAACGTTATTTACCCAAGTAAGAGACTAAATGCCGAAAAGGAGTGTTCAGTTCTATTTTCCCACCCACCCAACCACCAGGATGCATTCAGAGAAGGTTAAGCCCAAAATCTTCAGCACAGCCTGTGCAATCGGACTTTTTGGCATATAACAGCGTATACATTTATATTTGCTGGTAAGGTAAGGTAAAGACTGCATACCAGCCAAGGGACCCATCAGGCTTGAGCTTGTCCCAGTTTCTGTAGCATGAAGTGACTAGGAGTATTTATTCTCCCCGATGGGATGCTAGTCCATTGCAGGGTTACCCCTAGCATTTATAGGTCACTGGTACCCATTTATACACCTGGGTCGAGAGAGGCACTGTGAGAGTAAAGTGTCTGGCCCAAGAACACAACATGGTGGTGGAAGTCTTGCAGAATACACCCTGGCCCAACTAATATCCCTCCTCCTAACACAGAATTGATCCTAAGTAACGGGTGGAAAGTACACACCTTCACAAAACAGTTGTACAGGAGACATCTAATAAAGGACGTAAAATTTAAATTTTTTGTAAAACGTGGTTACTATGTAGAGTCGAACCTCTCTAATACGGACACCAAAGCGGCACTGAGATACTGGATTACAATTATAGTTCGGTGGCAATAAAAAATAATTATTACAGAGGAAGAGATTACAGGAATCCTGGTTTCTGTTGGGCGTGTCCATATCATGGAGGTGTCTGTAAGGAGAGATTTGACTGTAGCTATTTAACAAGATATTAAAAAGAATGGAATGACCCATAGGGCACTGAACTTAGAGGCCGGGTTCGTTTCCTTACCGCTTGCTCGTTTCTCATACCGATGTATTTGATGCCTTCTGCCTGTGCAGCCCCCGCGATCTCGATAACTGGAATGCCCACAACTCCGAACATGTATTCCACACCTTGAGACTTCAAGGCAGACGCAAGCAGTGAGGCACCATTGAGAAACTCCTCGTCAACCTCGTCCTCTTGTTCCGCCATCTTGTCTCGAGTTAAATTGTACGTGGTGTAACAGTCATATTCCTTAATTCTCATTCCCAGATCTCCTTTCCGCCATGACGCCGCTGTCTTGAGTTCGCAGCCGCGCCGTTATTTGGCTCATCACGCAATACTACTGATGCGTTGCGTGACGACCCACTTGCGTCCAGTCGACTCTTAGGTCGGTTCCCGCTCGGACCTGATCTCATTCCTCCCTTCGAGCGCAGTCATTAACCAGAAAAAATTACAAACGCCTGATCCCACGTAAACGCCGGGTCTCCAAGGTGGAGTTGTATTGTTAGAGCTCCTCATGCATCAACTGTTTAACCGAACTTGTGTTATATGCTTTAGAGGTAATGGCAAGGTGTATAGCTGCGAAAATGAATGAATGCCAAGAGCCCAGCTTGAGTAAACAGCAAGCCTTCAAGATTTCTCGTTGTCCTATACTTTTAACTATACCTTTAACTTAAGAAACACATGGGATTTTCTTTTCCTCAACGTAAGCTAAGGCAGCAGACTAAATCCAAAAACTTTTTTTTGTGGGTGGGGTAGGGGTTAGAAATCGATTAATTTAGTTATCAAATGAAAGTATGAAAACGACTCTACTCTTCATACAAGTTGCTGCTTTGTCCAAAATATTAGCCACAATGGAAGGGATACTCGTGACGCTGTGAAATATGTTAACCAACAGAGGTGCATGAGCTAAATTCGGGGTTGCGTGATGATAAACGAGGAAAGTGTTGGGGTGACGCAAAACAAATCACTTTAGTCACGCGAGCTAGTTACCCAAAAGCTTACTTGAGATTTGAACAGAAAAGATAACTGGTTTAGATGGTTTATTTTTCTAATTACTTGATTTTAATTTTATACCATTTCTTACAACTAGAACAACATTTGAACACAGCTGAAGCACATTATGACAAGATACTTATTCTCGTAGTTTCCGCCGCGTAATTCATATAAAAAATCAAATACAAAATAAAAATAACGTCTTCAGGTAAAGCGGAACGTAAAAACGTCTATGACGAGGACGATATAGAAGCGTTCGAGTCCGCATGAGCAAATGCGCTCGTGTTTTGATGAAGGCGAAGTTTAAACTTTGAGCTTTGCATTGAATTCAGAGCATGGTCGGCTGCGACCGCAGAAGAAAATATTGCGAGGACCGGATTTTCTCTTGAGGCACTCGCAGAACTGTTCAACCATTTGATCCGGGCACCAGCCTTGATCAGATCTTCAAATAATTCATCGGTTTCACAATTTTGCATTCCCTTGGGCAAGTCATATACTTCCAGAATATGGTTGACTCCTAAAACAGAAAAAAAGATGACAAACGTGGTGTCAATATTTAGTAATTGAAGCGGGTTTTTTTGCGTTGTATCGCGTGGTTTATTACGTCCAGAAGCGCTAAGGACGAGGAGTATCAGCAAAAACAAGACAACGAACTGAAGTACTTACCCCAGTATTAATGAATTAGGAGGGGGGTGGGGTGAGGAAACAAAATTAAATTATTGTCAATTCAAGATCAAGAAATATATCTGGTGTCCCAAGCATCGTACAGGGAGTTTGTCTCCGTGTTGTTTCAATGAAAGGTGGCTGTTCTTGATGGCGAAGTGCTGTGTTATCGACAAGTTTTTCGGCTCCACATTCAAAATATCAATTCTCCTTAACAACCACGACATATTTAGCTTAATGAAAAGCTTAATGAGAAACTGGATGTTAATCACCCTCCGGGATTGGTTAGATTGTGTAAGGGTGTACGAGAATAGGCCATTCCGAGTTTTCTTTTGCCTCCGTTTTAAATGGCTCCACGAACAAAACTTCTTATCAAAATCACTTTTATTCGCCTGAAAAAGAACGTGAAGGTGAAACACATCGTCAAATGAATGGAATCGCATGGAGACCCGGTTTGACACAGAGGCAAAAGGCTACTCGGAGGGTCGTAGACAAGAACACAAGACGTAAAATCCTTCTTAAAAAACACATACACATTAAAACGTATGGCCATTAAAATCCACTGTTCTTCACTGTTCACCTGTCGTCCTCTCGGACTCGGGAGTTTTTCGGCCGTGTTTTTTACCCGTGTCCTGGTGCTGACCCCGGGGACTGCCCCTCCGGTCTTTGTACTGTTTATTTTTTGGTTTGTTATAGGGCTGGTACTGACTTCCCGACGCGTTTGCAGACTGAGCAGGGGAACCATATCTGAAAAGAAGGAATAACAAGAAAAATCGCCACGTGACTTCACTGAGCTGATCAAACTGACCAATCACAAACAAGAATAATCTAAGGAACCAATCAAAATCATGCAACCGGTACCAAGCGCGGGAGAACGCGTTGAAGTCAAGTGACCGCAAGTTTGAGATTTCTGCTTCTGATTAGTTTAAACAAAAATGATTTGCCTTGACCAATCGTTAAGTTATTCAAACTCAAGACAAGTCGTATAAACAAGAACTAATCATTTTACGTAAAACGTCATCAGTTGAAACGAAAATTTCCCAGCAGGGTTATTTACATTACATGACTAAACCTGGTAATGAGACTTTTAACTCTATGTCAAGTGCTGCTGTAGACAAGCAGGCAAACAGGCAGACAGGCAGACAGACAGACAGACAGACAGACAGACAGACAGGCAGATAGGCAGGTAGACAAACAGAGAGGCAGGTAGACAGGCAGGCAGACAGGCAGGCAGGCGGGCAGATAAAAGGACAGACAGACAGACAGACAGACAGACAGACAGACAGACAGACAGACAGACAGGCAACCTTCATTTAAGAACATACCTTTGATATTGGTACTGGTTGTACTGGCCCCTTTCTCCCTGAATGTCGTATCCAGTCGGTATGGTGCCATCACCGTAGGACACCAAAGAATGGGAGCCCTGCATGACAGCAGCGTCCGAGCTGTAAATGTCCCCTGCCTTAGGTAAGCGTCTATCAATATTATATATTCTCCTCTGATTAGACGGATACTGTGCCTGTACGTGTACCGGAGGTTGTTGGAACTGAGTACCGACTGGACCCTGTTGTCCAACGGCAGTTGCCATAGCAACTCCTCGACCTCCTTGAATGACTACTGGTACCATCGGTCGCAGAAGCTGTTGTGGGGTGTGGGGTGAGGTGGCTTGTTGCTGATATGGGGTAGTGTGCGTCTGTTGTGGCGACTGTTGAGGAATCTGTGATGAAAATGTCAGCTGTGCCTGGGGATGTTGTTGCTGCGACATAAACTGGTTCGTAAGGGCAGGCGACGCCGTCTGAGGAGGGGTGGGTGGTGTTTGAGAGCGGGCGTGTTGTTGAATGACTGAGGATGTGACATCTTTGGGTATGGTACCGTAAGGGAATTGCTGGTAAGGCGTTTGAGTTGGCGACACAACGTAACCTTGGTATTGCTGCGGGGAGGCGGCCTGAGGAGCCGCTTGTCCGCCGTAAGTTTGGCCTTGAATCAATGGCCTCACTTGAGACTGCATGCCAGAATGCGGTAACACAACGTATTGCATTTGACCTGTCACGCCAGCTTGCGTGACACTGCTCACGTACATTGGTGATGTGGTACGAGTTGAACTTGGAACGCCCGACTCGGCGTATTGTTGTTGATGGTGATAGGCAGTGGAGTCTAAAGCGGCCTGTTGTCCCGACAGACTAAGCCCGCTAAATTGGGCGGTCATGTCTTGATATCCCGGATTGCCTGGCGCCACCGTCTGCCCAGATCCTGGCCAATGACTTCCCGGCGTGTGCTCTGATCCCTGAAGAGGAAGAAATACTAGCATTCGCGAGTGAAGCCGCCCAAATTAATCCTCACTTCCCATATTGTAAGGACGGGCTTAATCGCTGTTATTCCAGGGAGTTTGGAAAGCGGTCAAATAGATTTTTTTTGTTTAAAACGTAATCCAAGGGAGGCGAAAGGGAAGCAAATATGGGTTATTGATCAAGATGGCTGTAAACTCGCAAAGTTTTTCTTTTTGCACGTTTATGGACCGAGACGGAGTCGAGGTCTTTTACCACGCCAAAAGAATTTGGCCAATATCCAGCCATCTTGACCAATGAAGCTTGGTTAGTAAAGAATCTATTATATGGAATAAAGACCAAACTTTTCTCATGGGACGCAGCAAGTTATCTCAAGCGGGCAAGATAGCGCCATCTTTCCCGCTCGGGTAGCCAATCACAGTGCAGGATTTGGTTCATCGTGCCCGCTCACGAAGCTAGACATATAATAAGAAAGAATGGACCCTTAAACCTCGTTTGTGTTTCAAACCACTGATAACTGCAATAACGGCAATTTGTGATCACTGTGAAAAGATAACGAGCGTCCATTATACTAGGATTGTTCAGGGTGCTTCTTTATTCCCATCTCTTATATTGCATTAACATTTTCTTCTTCGGGGAACAATTGTTTCAAAGGATCTTGTCCAAAATCACCGACCTGTTTTAAATTTGGAGAACATGTTAAAGCAACGCTTTTCTTGTGGTATAACATGGAACATCCCACGAGTGACCTTTATTTTCTCGGTATACAGACGAGCCTTTCGGCGAATTTGTATCCAAAGAAAATACAAAGGGACAAATGGGATATTGCATGGTGTACCACGAAAGAACGTTGCAGAACTATTTTAATCCATGCAATGGAAAATACAGTGGTCAACACAATGAAGGCGAAATACGCGCAGCGCATGATGGGAAGGTTGGATGTGATACCGTCGAATATACAACGGCGTTCCAGTATTCTGATTGGCTGTATCTTCTATGACATGGTACAAAACCCCATATCCCCGCGCGGACCAATTCTCTTTGCCCTCATCATCTGTGAACGTGACTGATAAAGTATGCAGATTTTTTTTTTCTGTTAGATATTTGATCAACCCAGTGAAAACCCGAACCTTGCTATTCTCTGGTTTCTGTCTAACTACAAGCTACATATCTACACAAGAGGGACAATTTCCCACTGGGGCACATTCGAGGTTAAAAAAAAACCAACAATAGTTTGGGTGTAGACAAGTCGTTCCCTACTCTTGCACATGCCTCACCATGTCGGGAATGAGATGGGATGGGGAGGGATCACATCTACAGCAGTTTGCCTATCTGCAGGTCAGTACTAAAACAAGACTTGCGCTGATCTAAACTTTGAAATCGTCAAACATTTTAGAGTTGAATTTCAGTGGCCGTGGAACGAAATAGCGGGCAACGTTTTTCTCTCACACAGCTTCAAGTCCGGGTAACTCTGCGCAAGGCTAGTTTGTTCAAAAGCCGATTTCACCAATCAGGACTACTGAAAATGTAACCCACGCTTTTGTCATTGAGCAAAACAAACAAAACACTGACAACGGCTCAATATTGTAGCTCTCCCTTCTTTGGCGATTTAGGTCAGAAGGTTTTGTCCAAAGGTTCAGTGTCTCTGCTACCAAGACCTGCGTAAAATGACACCGCTTTTTTTTTTCGTTCTAATCTGATCGATGGCAATACTACGCCACGTCACGTCACACGTCACGTCATGTCACGTCAGCCTCTCGCTGCCTAAAGAAAGTTCAGTTCGCGTTCGTGGATGTTGTCCGTAATTACGTATGGTAATGTAACAGAGGTGAAGAATCCTTTTTATTGACACACTTTATTATCAACAATTAAAATTGGTCCTCCTATAAAATAAAGCATCTTTGCTGCTCGTTTCGCGACTTTACGGACAGTTTCTCTTGAAACTTATTCTAAAATTTAAGACTTTATCGAGAGTAAAAGCTTTGGAGGTGACGAAACAACTGGTTACATCCGAAATACACTATAAATACGTCAAAAACGCAAAGATAACTTGCAACACCTGAAGATTACTACCTACTGATTCTGCTTTCTGACTGAACTATTTACATTATCTGCTGCCTATTGCCTTCTACAACAAAAAGAAACGGAGCTTGCACTACTGCGGAAAACTAAAACTTTTTAAACGAGAGTGAACTGAAATCTCTAGACAGAGAGTACATTTGTGAAGAAGACGGAAACTGATTTGGAAAACTTACAGCCTGTTGCGGCGCATAAGGAGGCCGCCCATTAGCTGGCATCACATACATCGGTTGTGGTACACCGACATACTGCGGCATAACAATTTGGCCAGAATTCACAGCAGGCTGCTGCTGTTGTTGTTGTTGTTGCTGTTGCTGCTGTTGTTGTTGCGGCTGTGCTACTGCGGAAGGCTGCTGTGCACCTTGAACAGGGGCTCGGACTGAAGATGGCGGAGTGTAGCCTGGTGTTGAACCTTGTTTGACCATGACTTGTTGGTAGCTCGGCTGCATAACCAGCGGATTCCCGTCAGGCCCTAGCAGAGGAGTGCCTGAAAAAAAGGTCAACGTTTAAATTGGCACGCATAAAACGTCTGCTAACAGGTTGACTCCCCCACCTGGGTGGAAATAAACCAGGTTTTCGTGGCCTAAAGGGCCCGGGAGTATTGTTACTTCCCAGGAATGGAATAGGATACTAGTCCATAGCAGGTTACACCCCCCCCCCCCTTCCCCCCAAACCCTCCTCCAGCGTTTGGACAGGTATCCTTAACAGTTTGTCAATACCGGTGGGGAAGGGTAGCGAGAAAACAAAGCGTCTAACCAAAGAAAACAACACAATAACCCTGGTCAGCGTTTAGAACATAGACCGCTTGCTCCAGCGTCCAACGTCGCAACCGCGCCTCCCACAAGAACAGTAAGTATGCACAGACCAAAGCTCTAAGGTATTACCCTTAGGGTTCCTATACAACTTTAGCATGGAAGGAAACAAACCGAAATGGGACAAAAGAAAGGCCACGTAGGAGGTTTATCGTTACTTTTCACCAAAGAACCCGGAGAAAAACCCTCGGAGCAAGGCGTGAACCAACAACAAACTCAATAATCAAGGCACTGAATCAAACATTACACGCTAAGGAGAGGAAGGTGGCTGGGGCAGGTAAATCCGAGTTCGGCAATACCTGTATTGGGGTTTACAAGCATCACCCCGTGCTGTACCGGCTCCTGAGGCATAGACCACAACACTCCACCCGCTAAATGAAATAGAAAAAAAGTACTGTAAAACGAAGGAAAAAAAAATTGCCTAAAAACGTAGAAGAGATGAGAGAAAAGTCCTAACTAAGGAATTCTCCCTTGATGTACGAATGTGCGTTAGACCATAGTTTAACAATTCCTGCAAAAGTGCAGTTAAGTAAAAGTTGACGAACCTTGGCCTTTCAGAGCTTACAGAAAACAAAATGAACACCTTCAATGTTAGCTGCGGATTAATAAACGATCTTACGTGCACAATCACCAACTAACTACAGAACTGAAGTGTGGCCAATAAAAGTCGATGTACGATCTGAAATACACAATAAACGTATTTACCAGGTTGCTGTGACGCGGCAGTTGGTCCGGCCATGACAGGCACCATCCCTTGCATTCCAGGAGGTGCCGCTTGAACAGGCATCATCTGGACTTCCCCAGAAGGTAGATTATGAGCAACAAAAGGGACCCCTTCTGCCGCCCAGTAAGGTATTGGTGCTGACACGACAGTCTGTGAGCTGGAAACATGACGCTGACTAGGCCTCTGGCTTCCATCCGACCCTCGGCGAGCGGAAGTAGACACACGCTCAAAGGCAGGGGAAGCGCTTAGATTGCTAACACCAGGACTACTGCTGGACCTTATGAATGGTTTGTTGGTCATGATTCGAATGCCTGAAATAAGATGGTGTTAAGATGTTTTAACATGCTCCATTCACAGGCTCTGAGATAGTATGTAGCTAAGGCAATACTTGTATGCAGTAACCTGTAAACACCCTCCCCCCCGGGGAGGGGGGAAATAGAGAACCCCTTTGTACAGCACAATAAACAGCGCCATCATGTACTTATCAGCTAATTACAGTAGCTTTCATTTGAAAATCCCATCTGGAGCGAAGGGGTTAAAATGCCGACAGTCACCGTTAGTAGTCAATCTCAATGTGTATCGAGCTTGGTTTTCTCACCTGTTGTCCCTGTTGTGGACCTGTCGCTTGGCACATCTACTTCCTCGGATTTTGATTTGCCTATTTTACTGATTGGGAGCCTCTCCGGTGTCTCCTCAACACCAACAACTTCATCAACATCCTCAATGTCTTCCCTGAAGAAAATGTTCAACACATTATTAGAAGCTAAGAAACCCAACTCCCAAAAAAAAAACGCAAGGAAAAAAAATGTCCTCTTTTTCAAGTTACGAGTTGCATCACGTAAGTGGTCAGATTATTTTATTTTGCAATAGTTCTTATTCACTGGAACTAAGGTAAAATGTCTCATATCTTCTATCGAAACAAGACACAACTTGTTTTCCGGCAGAGCTAATAATAAATTTAGCAACTTCGTAAACATGTCAAACTTCTAGCATGCCTAAACCAGTCCTACTAATCATGGACACTACAAAACGTTTTTTATTCTAGGCGTTATGTTACCTTTGTAAGAGTTGTGGTGGCACAAGATCAGCATCACCTTTTGACGACTGCGAAGACTGTGATGAAATTGACTAAGACAAGAAAAAATAGCTTCAACTAAGACGAAAACAATGCAAGAAAAAATCACATTCAAGCAAAAACATGCTCCGACTTCTAGAACATTGCGCACTTCAAAGTCTTACATCATTATTTTCATAATTTCGTAATGATAACCCAAACATATTGCATTATTTTGTATAGAGCGATTTTCAATCGAGTGTCGAAAGTAATCAGACATTACTTTGGTTTTGGTTGAGGTTTTACTACGGTTTGAGATTGGCTAAGTAGTCCAATTGGTAAGCAATTAATTGGTTTGGTTTTGGTTTTACAAGACTCAGTTGAAAACCGTTCTATCATTAATTACAAGCATGTGTGTATATGAGAGCGACAGTACTAAGACCGGAGGTGCTACAACAGGCAGTAAGAGAAACTCACATCTTGATTAAATATTCTTTCCCTGGCTTTGTGGTATTCCTCTTCTCTTTCTTCAATCGATTTTGAGCGTTTATCCTCCATAGAATGTATAAGAACAGGGCTATCAATCTACGACAGTGACAAAACTTATCAGCATTTATTTTTCTTCTCCAGCTTCTCAGCGGTCCGGAATCCTTAATCCTTGAATATGATTGGCTGATCGCGCGCGCTCCAGCGGTCCTGATTTTCCCATCCGGACCCCGAGTGAGGACCGCTGCGACATTTCCAACTTCGTCAACTTTTCAAGCTTTTTTTTTTAAAG
>Ga0126338_10000175_pt1 | contig 27790 bp, 18 predicted proteins | sample OrbCmetagenome_2_FD_92529 | JGI IMG/M metagenome (GOLD analysis project Ga0126338, IMG submission 92529) | Coral microbial communities from Petempiche,Puerto Morelos, Mexico - Orbicella C C metagenome | ecosystem: Host-associated > Invertebrates > Cnidaria > Coral | place: Petempiche,Puerto... | reverse complement strand
TTTTTTTTTTTTTTTTTTTTTTTTTTTTTTTTTTTTTTTTTTTTTTTTTTTTTTTTTTATTGTGGTGGGGGGTGATGTGTTTTTTTTTTTTTTTTTTTTTTTTTTTTTTTGCGCGCTTATGGACCGTTTATGGCCATCTTGTTCGCTCGGGTAGCTAATAACAGCAAAGGATTCATCTTGCCCGCTCACGGAGCTAGCTATATAATAACACACAACATTGTTGGATGAGGTTGAACATGATGATAGAGAGATTCAGAATTATCAGGGCCGAGATTTGTACTATCAGCTGAAGCTAGATGGCCGAGGTGGACATCACAAATCAGGGCGTTCATAAGGTCGCTAGTATATGAAAGACTTCATCATTTTGGGTTTGACTTTGCATTCATTACGCTAGTCTCTACTACAGCTACATAACGTGCTAAAAACACAGGCACGCAATGCGTACAGAGAACCGTAGATACACGACTATAATATTATTATAGTTATTCTGACCTCAAGTCTACTAGCAAGCTGTCTTTGCTCAAAGACAGCACTTTAGCACGAGGAAGACTTGACGTTTTTCCATTTCCTCCACGTCCTCCTTGTCTTGCTTTCATAATTGGCAATTTCCTCACAAAATTTCCCTTCAGATCAAGTGATTTCAACACAGGGGCAGTCCACATCTCGAAGGGAAGATTCTGTATATCGTTGTAGGAAACGTTCAGATATTTCAGCATCGGCAATTCAAACAGACAAGTAGGCAGGGACGTTAGGTCATTGTGGTGTAACTCAATGTCTTCTAAGTGAGGGCAGTTCCAGCCTGATTCAGCATAAGTGAAATCCTGCTCGCCTTCTTCAAAAGCAAGATTTTCCTGAATGTTCTCGCACGAACTGTACGGTTTCTTTCCAGCTTTTAAAGTATTCTTTTGCGCCAAATCTTTTTTGCCTCCAAGCCAAAGACTGGGAAGACCAGAAATGGAGTTTTCCGACGCATTTAGAGTTTTCAACGAAGGCATCTGAAATAACACAATTGGCAGCTTCACAAGCTTGTTGGATGAAACATCCACTCGCGTTACAGTTTTAAGTGACGGGTGTAGCCCAGTAACCATCCCATCATATGGATTAATTGTACTAGCAGCCAGAAAAATCCACTGATACTCCAACTTTGGAAGTGTCATGTTATTCCAGAGTAAAGAGATGGGTATCGCTTCCAATCTCCAGATCTCTTCAGCACTGTTGCTTGTTCTTGATGGGTGAAGATTATGTTCCTGGTCAACTTGAGCACCTATCAATCAAGAAAACGAATGCATAACAAAGATTCACCTTTTCACGAGTGTCTCGGTGGGTTTCACTGATAGCTGACAAATGGAGCATCTTAAACTGAAAAATCCGAGAACTGCAAAATTTACTAATACCCGAGATATGGACTGAAATTTCAACTGACAGTTGAGAAATCACCAAAAAACTATAGGGAAGTGATGTACACATGGATGGGTGCTGAATTGAAAAAAATATGGTGCCCCTTTGGTCTTTCCCTCTTTCAAATTCATGGCAGTTTAACATGTCTTTAGAGTCATAAGCTCCAAAGAGTCTCCCACATTTATTTAAATATGACCCTGTGGAAATCCTGATTTATGATTTGAATTTAGCCCCCTATTCTCTGATAAGCCCCCACCCTCCACCCTACTAAAAGATCTTGAAAAGAAATACATCCCCCTAGGACTTAATACGGCATCAATGGTATTGACAGTGGGTAAGCAAGCATACTCAATACAAGATTTTACAAATCAATCTTTTGGACTGCGTATCTAGGCTCGATCACCAGCCGCTGTTCGGGAAAGGAGTGACCACACACGAGAGAGCGGCGGAAATCAAGCCTACTGGGTATCCAGCAACAAGCAAGATATCCACTTTTCAGCTTTCAAAACTTTCGTCTGGACTTCAACTGGGCTTGACAAAGAAATGTGTGGAAAATGTGACATGAAACTGCCTCCTTAAGTTCTATGTACTTTCACAATACATTACCTCGTTGAAGCAGGATCATTATCATTTCAGTATTATCAGCTAAGATGGCAGAATTCAGGCACTTGTGATCAATGTCTTCAGCTCCGTTACTTAACAATAACTTCAACATTTCCAAGTCACCCTGACGACAGGCAATCTCCAGAGGGGAAGATGTGCTAGCACCAAGATTCTCCTGTGATTCAGTTGTATTATTCTCTCCGTGATGACTTTCCGTGCCAGCAGAAAGGTTGACATCTGCGCCATGTTTTATGAGTAAGCTAACAACATCTCTATAACCAACTGTGACGGCATTGTGTAAGGCTGTCTGCCCCATGATGTTTCTCGTATTTGCAGAAATTGTCAAGTTTGCCTGGCATGGCCCAGCACTGTAAAAAGTGGAAAGGTAAACAACCCATTAACAGCCACCATTCCTACTCCTTTAAGTATCTGGAATTGAATCCCAGCAAGCTCAAAGAATTTTCTTTACTTCACATGGTCCCCCATATTCTTTCTAGGGCTAATGCTCAGAGGGAAAAACTTGGGCTCCAAATTACTTTAATTTCTTAGTCAGAGTGAATTCTCTACGTTCTAGTTTCTAACACCAGTGCTGTGTGACCCCGGGGGGAGGGCAGTAGCTCCTTATTTGGGTTATACAGGGACGTGCCACTGGACAGGGTATGGTTTTTTGGCCTCACTGTCCTGAACAGGGTATATAATTTTACTCTCCTCTGTCCTAAACACGGTCAGAACATGTCCCAAACAGGGTATGGCATTACAAGCCCAGAGATGTTAACCGACCATTACAAGGTCATCAATCAACATTGGATCATTTTCAAGTCAAGAACCCTATTGTTATCTGTACCCTTTAATTCGAATCATTTTCCCACTTATCAGTATTATAACAAGCTCGCGTGTACGGACAGAATAGATCATACTGGTGTTGTCCTACACAGGGTAGGGTTTATAGAGTATTCTTGTTTTAAACAGGGTCAGGATTTCAAAACTGCAGTAGCACCCCTATACCCAAACATGGGTCAAGTACCCCCCTCAGGTGTGTGGCACATCATTGCGCTTTCAATGTTGTCCCCTTTGATTATGCACAGGCCTCTCCAAAGTAGATACCACCCACAAGCAGAACAAGACACTTGCATTAAAGGCAGTTCCTCTATGTAGACACCAGTGCTACCAGACATCAATCTCACATTTAATGACACCTCCCGTACACTAATAAACAGACAACCCCCTTAACCACGCAGAACCTTCCTAATGTCAGACAACTCCAATAAGCCAACACTTCTAAGCTAAAGGACAGCAACCTCCTGTCCCCTAAGTCAACAATATCCCCAAGCAATTATGTCTCCTCGTGTACTAATATTATATTTATCCATCTTCTACATTCTTATATGAGAAGTAAGCATTCTTTCCTACATGGATGTAACCCTAAATTTATTATCACATATTATATCATTATCTATCACAACTTTCTTGAATTCTAACCAAACCCTGTGAAAATTATACACCCAACAGACACATCCCTTGTGCAGACCACTACAGCAGAAAAAAGAGATTTAAGCCACTCACCACCTGTGATGACAGTCTAAAAGTTGCTCAACAACCTTTACAAAGCCTCCCTGTGCAGCGAGGTGGAGAGCAGTCATGCCACTTGATGTACGAAGGGTCATGTCAATCTTGCTGCAAGGAGCCAACTCCTCACCCTCTCTGGGGATCAAACAAGAAACATGAACCAGTAAATTAGAATACCTACATTAAGGATATCAGGGCTGACATGGTTGAAAGTGATTTATGAGAAAACAATTTTTTATCACTTTTCATAAGTTTTTGCCTTGTATATATATCCAAAGTTAGCAAACAGCCCAGGTACACTTTGCACTTCCAATAATAACAAACCACAAAACTCACAAAACCACTGACTTGGTATGCTGGAAGAATACAAGAAGAGGATGTTACTCAGTCATCTTTTCCTTCAATGAAAAATTATACTAAAAGACCTTAAAACCAAAGATGACTACAACCAAAGCACTTTTGTTTTCAAAGCATTTCTATTCCAAGATAATTCTTCTTGAGATTCATTTCTTAGCAAGCAAATCTTCAATTCTCATTCACTTATTACTGCCAGCTTAGCACAGTTAAGTTTTGAAGACATGATTGATCATCACAGTTATATACACAACCTAAGCAGTTAAGTTTTCTTTTAGAGATATTCTTGCCTAAAAGGAAAATAAAGGGGTGTAATCAATATATAAGCTTAAATAATTTCCTAAAAATGAAAATCGTACTCACCAAACGGGCGAGTAATCAATGATTTGTACTCACCCAGCACTTTTCACACTCGCATTGGTGAGCAGGAAAGGGTTAATTTCCAACACTGTAATAAATCTCTTATTATCCAAGCTTACTCAGGACAGTACTGGGAAAAGACAAAATGATGTAATGTGCCTTTTGTCTTTTCTGAATGGACCTCACTGCACCCAATCTGCACTCTGCCTTGACCTAGGGTCAATAACATTCTCCCAGGGTGGCCCATGCCATTTGCTTGGTTAATAAGACACTTATTGACTCACCAATAAACCGAGTATTTAGCGGCTAGAAGAACAATTAAAAAGCTCTGTGCCCTTCCAACATCCTACACAACTGGTATGCTAAAACTATATGCAACATCACCACTTACCTAGGAACTTGCAGGATGCTCTTAATAATCTCCTCATTCTCTTCACCTGCTGCCACATGAAGAGCTGTGGAATTGTCCATCTTACTAGGAATATTGACTGTGTGCGGCATAGTCTGAACCATGAGTCTCACCAGCTCAACATTCCCACTAAGGCAAGCAGCATAGAGAGGAGCAATTCCTGTGATAGTGTTTGGGGAGCCATCTGCACCTTTATCCAAAAGGAGCTTTACAACTTCAAGATGGCCACCCTGACAAGCCCTAGGGAAAACATGATGAAAGTTCTCAATTGAATGGTTGAGGATAGACAACTAGTATTAATGGTGATTTGAGATAGTTATCAGGATTCTCCTTTCATTTTGGGAGTGGCTTGAATTAGGAAGGTCATGTTCTATGAAGAACTGACTGCCACACTGCAGTGCAAGGAAAAACTGCAGAGAGAACCTGACTGAAAAGAAATAAAAAAATATGATAATAATAATAATAATAATAATAATAATAATAGTAATAATAATAAAAAGGTTCTTATTGCGCATTTAGAATTCTCAATGTGCTTACAATTGCATATGATTAAAAAGAATAAAAACCTAACTAAAAGATGCAATTAAAATATACCCTGCAAAGCTAAATAATTAAGGTATCATGGTAGGTGGATTGACAGTGTTTGGAAATCGCGCTCTTACGCTGGCGCTTTGAAAGAAAACCCCATCAACCTATACATTTTCTGGAAGCTTAATAGTTATAGAACACAATCATATCTTTGAAATTTTCTAAAAAGTTATTGTCGCAGTGATATTAAAAGAAATACTCAGAAACACTGCTTCGCTTAAACTGGTTCGCTTCCGTGCACGAATTATTGGAGCGGCGCGATTTACATCGGAAATGTTTCCTCACACATCACCCTCAAAAATCGTGTCTGAGATTTTCCAGATGTGGTTTGGTTTTTTTCTACACCCTCCTAAACTTTGATATTTTTAATGCAGACATTTCCATCTACAAAAGAGGCCATAACTTTGAAATGGAAGCAAAATTAAACAAAGCCTGACACGGTTTTCGAAGGAGGTATCCTAGAACATACCTGCAGTTTTTCAGCCAATTCCATCGGAAGACGCGCGTAAACGAACTAAAAATGTTCATACTTACATGCAATTTTATTTTATCGAGAAAAACACAAAAAATCTTTTATGAGATTTGTATGAATAGGTGTTAAAAATCCCCTCCGCAATGACAGATGTCGGCATGGGTCAGTTTACCACAACAATGGGTTATGACAACTTGAAATAAACAGACGACTAATATTCTGGCACGGAAACCCGCGTCGCAGTGAAGTCGTCCGAGAGGGGACAAACTACAAGTTAAACTGCCATGATCTTTTACTTAAAAGATTTCATCGGCGGCATTGGTGTTATGTTGCTTAAGTTTAGGCTCCTTCGTTCTCCAGACATTTTTTGAAACCATGCCTCGTGAAGCCAAAAAGCATGAAAAAGAGGAAATCTCAAGGTCTACATTGTCAACATCTATATCTGCGCTTGACTCTCTCGTTGTGGAAGTTTTGGAATTGCGTCCGCTCTACAACAATTTCGTGCAACTAGCACTTGTTGTATTTTGTCCTTTAGCTTCATTGACGGGACTAGTGTCCTCGAGTTTCTTTCAACCATTCTTCTTGGTTACAGTGCGACCCACAGTTGCTCAGAGCCAAAGATCTTGTTCAACGTTGAACCTGTGGGTTTCACCAGATTTTCGCCTCTTCGGCCTCTTTGAAGATGAAAATGGGCAAGAATTTTTCGCCCTGACATAAAGAAAATTTGACAAGAACGAAAGCCAACTTGCGATGAAACAACCAGATCAAGAACAGTTCGCGTGCACATATGAAATATCACACCACAATTCACATTACTTGTGACAACTGGTGGTGAATTTTAATTAGAGGTGTCAACGTGCTGTAAGGGGTTGATAATATTCAAAAATAGTTTTTTTGCTTTACCTTAAAAAGTAAAAAAGCCCTTTCTCCCATTCTTTTTGCAAAATATTTATCTCAGTCTTCTCAATTTGAACAGCCAAAAAAAGATTTTTCGCATTTTTCGTAAAAATCCACCTACCATGATACCTTAATAGTATATCATTTTGACTTAATCATGGTATTCTCCTCCACTCCCCGTGGAGCATAGGATGAGGTCCATTGAAGCCACCAGAAATATATAATTTTAACAAGCCAAAACGTTTAGAACATAACTTGACACACATCGCTTACTTACAAAAAAAGAATTATTTTTTTACATACTTGTAAAGAAGTGTACTCCCTCCTTGGTACAACTTGTTGATAGTAACTGCACTAGCTTCTTCAAGCAGCTCTTTCACTCTTGGTAAATCACCAACCGTACAAAAGCGATAAAGTTCTGGGAAAATGCAAAAAAACAAAACAAAACAAAAACAAAAAAAACAAGACAATAAAATACACTTTTGGTCAAGAACGGATGTCCATTTGGCAACACCTGAGTCAGAAAGAAGCCACTTTTATGAAAAACAGATTGAAACAGCTTGTTAAGTCTGTTTGGGGGTAATATGGGTCTTATGTTCTTTTTTGCAAGTTTAAGGATCTTGCCTTTGTCTTTGAATGTAAACTTGGAAAAAAGGGAAGTCACATCCCCCAGTATGGTGCCGAATAGCTGTACACACCTTGAGATACTTCTTCTTCCCTCGTAGCTCTTCTGATACCTACAAAATATCAGGGAACCTGTTAGCTGTTAGGTATTACACACACAATATCAATGCTTTGTATTCAGAAGCCTAACAGTGCTAATAATGGTGCTAAATACATTTGACACTTAAATAAAGTTATTATTATTATTATTATTATTATTATTATAATTATTATTATACTGCTTATCATAAACAATTCAAGCATTGACTAGACGATTGGAAAACTGTTAAATGGAATGCATAAACTGCTCATCACAGACTTGAAAAGAAACACCTACAAAGGTATTACCAATAATTTACAAGTATATTGCAATTCATACACTCTCATAATCACATATTAGCATATTACAGTACATTCCACCAGGTTTTAAGTGTTTTGAGGGTGTGATTCAAAATTTATTTTTCCTTCTGAAGGGTACTAGCCCAATTTTGCCTTGCTCACCTGTTTACTTAAACTGACCACTGGTGTCAGGAAGCCGAAGGGCTATGTGGCAAGTGCACTTCCCAGACAAATAAATAAATATCACTGAAGACTTTGTGGGGCCCAACCAGCCTTTAGCCTCAAATAGGCTAAAAGGAATATCAGTAGTACAAATAAAATGTAAACTAACAATGAACATTTGAGTTTGAACATCCTACAACTAAGTAGCATGGTACCAAATGGTGTGTGCATAAAATCTGTTTAATTCACAACAAAGGAATTTGACCTTACTGCCAGACTTTTGACTCATGTTTAAATTGACAAGACTTTGAACTATCTTTCAAAGAATGATCAAAAAGGAGAGAGAACATCTCGGATTCAAAACATGGAGGGAGGCAGAGGTTGCAGCAAACTTTGAGGAGATGGATTGAGAGCCTCAATCTCCATGAGAAGAGAAGGGAAAGATGATGATAATGAACTATCTTTCACTGATGATCTGCAAAACATTAAGAGATCATAAATAGCAACATACCTTCGACAGTCTTTAGGTAATCCCCACATTCATATTCATGCGCTTCATATGCTACCTCCATGGCTGTCTTGCCTTCCTTGTTCTTGATATCTATACTTGCACCCGCATCAACGAGGACTTTGAGACAACGGCGGTGACCATTACGAGCAGCATGATGAAGGGCAGTCTGTCAATCAAACAAAAACTAAACCTTTTAATAAGTGTTATCTAAGAGTAGCCATATGATATTTATAAACTTCAGAATGTACCTATAGCTATATGTATGGCACAGTTTTCAACTGAGTGTCATAAAACCAAAACCAAAGTAATCACTCTAGCCAGTCAGAGGACACAGACAATACAGTGAATCAATCAAAACTTGAGGTAATTACATGTAGCCGATGCAAAGTGCCGGAAAATGAGTGCCAGTGAGTCAAGATTGGTTTAGATTTTTTTCTGACTGGATGAAAAAGGGGCACAAGGTTTTTAACCCAGTCATGTGGCTTAGCTGATGCAAAACCAATTCCTTTTTGATGCTCAAATGGAAACTGTCAATCACATTGAGACAAAGTGAGATAATTAGGTAAAAAACAAAACAAAACAAGGTTTGTCCCTAAACCTACAGAGCAGTTGTCCTCTTGAGAAGATTGCAAGTCTGCAACGCCTGTTGGAAATGAACAAAGTTCATGAAATGTCAGAAATTTTTCCATTATCAATTACAAAATTATAACTACAGAATAATACCCTATTAAATTATATTTTAGCATTTTTAGGTGATATGTTATAATTAGCAGACAGTCATTTTTAATTATTTAATTTTATTAATTAATTTATTTTCAATTTATTGGGTGTGTGTATAAAAGTCTACTGTAACCAAATTCACAATCACCCAATCAAAAGCCTTGTCTACCATCCTGATATCCTGCAGTATCAACTCACTGTCCTTATATTATTGGCTAATTTATCATGGTCAAAGTGCTGAATTTGAGAAGGGTAAAATACCTAATTATACCTTTCTTGGCAGCATATCAGGCTCATTTGGTCTTGCTATAGGTGCCACATTGTCTAATATGCTGCTGTTAAGCATACTAAAAACGTATTCATGATTAAGTGTAAATAATATTCAGCAGGAACGATGATCACAAACATTTTCACATAAGACTTGCAAAGTTGAGAAATAGTTAAGAATCATGCCAATAATACTATTGTAAACATGTAGAATAGTAACACCAGAGTACCTTTCCAATCCAACAACTCTTTCAAACAATCCACACTGTCATGAAGTGCAGCAGTGTGTAGGGGTGTTAACCCACGAGGATCTGGACTATTAGCCTCTCCGTGGACCCCTGCTTGAAGGAGAGACTTCAGGAGGTCACGTTGATCATAGATTGCTGCCTGATGTAACAGCTCCCCTTGAAAAACAAATACTAGAGCAGCCATTTAAAGGAAGTGCAACACTTGATCTCTACAAAGAATGGATGAAGTTAGTGTTAGTAATTACCCCCTCTACGCCCTGCCACTGGAGATCCAAAGACAATAAGTCCCACAGAGCTCATGTTTGGGACTCACGCAGGGACAGAGGGTCACAAGGGGGAAAGAAACATTCAGGGCAAGAGTTGGGGAAGGAGGGCTGAGCAGAAAGCCAAGCAGCTGAAAAAAGTGTGATGACAAACAAAGGTGAGCGATGAGGTGAGAAGCATAAATGGAAGGAAAGTGAAAAGGTTAATTACTGAGTTCCAGAGAGGATTTCTGCCCATTTTAACTTGTCGCAGACTATAACATTTGTCCATTATGTTCCTGATCAAGGTGGTATTTGTTGGTCTATGTGAAGGGAGGCTGAACAAATGAAATTTAAAACCAAGACACAATAAAATCAATGACCGCCTGCTGAAAGAAAAAGTTGAAGGTCACCAGTTTGCAGAAAGGCAAAATACTGCTAATTACATGTCAATGTTAAGTTCTTTCAGTCTAACTATCCTATTGTCTCAGGAAGCTGCAAAAAACACTGCTTTACTGGCCATATTGTTACTGATCCATTAACATAAATTTACCATCAGATGGTCTTTAAAGTTAATTTTATATGATCACTTAGAAATACAACACACAATCATGGATGTGGCATGTCAAAAGCAAACAGTGAATAATTTATCCCCCCGATGAAAGTGAAGAATGATCATCGCAGTAATTTTTTTTTTAAGCAATTGGAAAGAAGAAGCCTGAAAAAAATCAGGGCTTCAACGGGATTCGAACCCGTGACCTCCATGATACCGGTGTGATGCTCTACCAACTGAGCTATGAAGCTGCACATTGGGAGCGAGGTCAATCAATTGAGTTCATATCTTCCCGTGAGGAGTGAAATGATGTGAAGTATATATGAAATCATTCATATTTGAATTATCACATCATTTCACTCCTCACGGGAAGATATGAACTCAATTAATTGACCTCGCTCCCAATGTGCGGCTTCAGAGCTCAGTTGGTAGAGCATCGCACCGCACCGCTATCGCGGAGGTCACGGGTTCAAATCCCGTTGAAGCCCTGATTTTTTTCAGGCTTCTTCTTTCCATTTGCTTAAATTGGAAAATTTACTGCGATGATCAATCTTCACTTTCATCTACAACCGCAGTTCAAATATGAATTATTTCATATATACTTCACAATTTATCCCCCCATTAACCTTCTTTAAAATGCCATATTCATGGCATCATACTTCTTTTATAGCCTGACATAGCCAAAACATATGTAAATTATGCAAGAGATGCATAGTCGACAACTATTGTCACTCATGAGTACACAGAAAACACCCTTCTCCACTCATGAGCAAAGTTTATCCATATTGATCACTATATTTGATTAAAAATTTATCAGATTCCATTATGTATTAATTAAGATTGTATGCAATTAATTGAGGTTTTTCTAGAACTGATTACCATGACATACTTTACATACAATAAAACCATTCTTGCTTAAGAATAGAAATTCAGGGTTAAAAGTGTATGTGAACTAAGTCAAGGGATTTTCTTTTTTGCTTCTCCAGTACCTGAGAAACATCTGTACCACAGATTATTTATTTTGCAATTTTATTTTTCGTCAATAAAATATTTATAAAACCCGGCCTGATGAAAATACCGTGGTCATATGCAAAACAAACTTATGATGAAAACAAGGACAAAACGAAATTCAGTTCACTATTTGAGCATCCTTTCCAATTTGAACAAATATATTTTCATAATGGCATACTTTTTGGCATTTTTATGACCGTTTACATAGAGATATAGACATGAAAAATGAATTAAGCCTTATTCTATATTATCCAGCATCGATTACTAGAACTTATAACTTTTGGAAATATAAGCAGTATTGGAAATATAAGCTCATGTAACTGTTCGACATCGCTCAATTCCTCTACAAATCAGGTGTTGAGAAATTGTCATCCCAGGGAATAACCTGGGGATAACAAATGAAACAAAGCCCTCTGATTAAGAGATCAAAAATCTTTCGATATGAATTTAAGGCTTAAAGAAAGTCGAAAAACGAAATAATCCCATTATTTGCATCGTGCAGCAGTCCGACTTTTTATTTTAGAATCGCAGTCGTGTTCGTCATTCAATTTACTTTGATAGTACTATACACTGTCTTCAACAGTTCGCCAGTACAATTGGTTGAAAATAAAATTTCCATTATACGGTCGTTCGAGCCTCATCTTGATTAGAAATTTCTCCTTGTTGAATGGGTTGAAATATTATGCATTAAAACGATCGAGTGTTATGTTTGTTTACGTATACACCTCGTGCGGACTGAAGATCGAGATGCCTATATCGGTATTTTGGCGACGGCTATAGTAAGGCATATAATTTTAGAATGCTAATGCATTGTCTAGGACACTGCTTTCCCAGATTATCGTGGAAGAAGCAAAATAATTCTACTCACCTCTTATTTCAATAGGTGGGGAAATTGGACGTTAACAATCCACCGGGAAGTGAAATTTGCCTCGTTGACGGCATTTTTACGTCTTCGGTTATCTTTTTGGCGTCGGAGAATTATTCCACTATACAACAATATTACCAATGTCACTCGTGCGTGTTTCTGGGAGGCATTCTAGAGTCAAAATCAGCCCACTCGAACTGACAGAGAGCTTTCTTCGAAAAGACGGACATCAGCTAAATGTGAGCGAAGGTTGGGGATAGGAGAGCAAATTTCAACTTGGTAGGGGAGGCTGGTGTAGCGAGGCTCGCAATGCGAAAGCTCACAAGAAACTGAAATACTGTAACCTTTTTTCTAATACATGTATTCAAAACTTGGAAAAAAATATCCTACACTGACGCGAAAGAAACTAACATAAATGAAAATGACCGATTTATTGTCAAATCTCACATCTTCCGGCTAGCCCACCGGAAGGACTTCAACAAAAAGGAGCTAAAAATAGTCGGAAGCACAAAGACTACATATACGGCGAAGTTGAATCAACCGCTATTCTAATTTGGACAGGATTTTTTTTCCACCGTGATGTATCGACAATCATAAAACGTTTTTATGAAAAATATTCCGGTTCGATCACTGAAACATTCTGACTAGTTTCTGCCATTTGAGTCTGACTTCCGGTCTGTAAGAGACCTCGCTTGCGCTGTGAGTCTTGTTCAAATATTCGGAAATTATGGAAGACGAACTCTCTCGCTGGATTCAGGAAACTGTATTTGCTTCTTACATGGAAGAATGCCAAATTTTTAACAGATTGGATAGCTCTTATGGCTATGATTACGATTTTTCCCAGGAATTTTCTGGCAACGATTTGTCGGCGAGGAAAAGGAAGCTCGCGTCGTGTGAAGATGTCGACACGGTTTCGGCGGGAAAACAAGCGAGGAACAGTTAAATCATGAAAGTCCTTTGCTAAGGCATTGTGGTTTCTTCAAACGATGAAGATTAGGAAATGCGTTCTAAAAGGAGTTTGCAGTTTGGAAACGACGGAAAAGTAAAGCTTGGGAACCCAGGTCAGAGTTGTGGATACCTCTTTTCAGAAATTTGACCTGACAATTCAACTGGGACCATTCCTTCTTCGTGAACGCGATTCTTTCTGAGATATTTTCTCCTGTGTAGACTGCAATGTGGCGCTTGAAATTTGTGCTCCAATTGTTTAATTTTGGTGGGAAATTACAAGAAGCAGCGGACCAAAAAAACTTAATGCCCCCGGCAGGCCGGAGGAATGGCAGCCATATTGCCAAGGCAACGCTCAAGCGACGTGCAAAGGTTCACGAAGAGTAAAACAATGTCAATAAGGTAGACGAGATATTCGTTTGTTTTTCGATCAACTCCAACGTTATCCTGCGCCTTGGAGAAAAGCACTTTGTTGTCTTTTAAATCGGTTTCGTGTTCGTATTTCAGCCCAGTCTTCTACTTACTCAATATTCTGGTTTAGAGGAAAAATGGAGTTTTAAGCTTATATTATTGTTAGTAAATTTTTAAATTGATTAAGTTGCAATGACTTGAAGGAAACAAGGTGAATGGGTGGATTTTCAACACTCATAAACAAGTCTTTTTAGATATTAAACTCAGGAGATAAAATATGGGAGGATCAATGATCAGCACCGTTAGCTGCTGCTTATAAGGTCCCCCCTGCTTATCAGCCCCCCCCCCCCAGGGTTATAGGCCCATCTACCTGTAGATCAAAAAATACATCCGGTTACCCCCCAAATATAAGCCCAGCTCTAGCTTTCCTTGTTCTGAATTTGTTTTATTACGATGTTTTAAAGCTTATTACCGGCAAATGAAAAACACAGGGACTGGTAAAATATATTCACTATAACGAAGTTTTGTTATTTCGGGGTACTTTTCCATATATTTAACTATTACTGGAGCAAAGTATACCATTTGTTATACTGAGGACTTCGTTAAATAGAGGTTCATTAAACTGAGGTTCCACTGTATTCAGATCAATATGTGCAGCTGTAACTCGTTTTGAAACAGTTTTTTATTCTGGTTATAAGCCCCCTTAGAAATAAGCCCCTCCATTTATAAGCCCATCTAAAACCCTTACAAAGTTGTATAACCTCAGGGCTTGTAAGCAGCAGTTTATGGTATAATTTCTTTTTTCAGTCAGAAATTTGAAAGCCAGATAATTCAAGCCATCTCTCTTCAGAGTAATCTCTCACTCTGCAAGTAACTAAAGCAATACAAGACAGCTGAAATATATAATTGTCTTCATAAACTCTTCTTAATAATTCCAAAATGAACTTGCGAGCATGTGCTTGGAAAGCCTGCATAGCAGCAAGAGAGGAAGAAGGCTAAGACAGGTTAGTCCCTCATACAGGCCTTATTCCTAAGGTAATTCCTCTTGAGCTGTCTTTAGATCACTCCTGGCTTCAGACATCCCTAGAGGGTCTAGGACTACACAATGCTGTGATGCGAAATTTATTTATGTGGAGAGCCCAAGCAGCTTTTCATGCAATGTTCTCCACGAAAACAATGTCAGTGATCTGCGCAGTGCAGGTGCTAACATCCTTGGGGAGGACTGAATACCACATGTGAAAATAACTTGGGAGGGATTACCTTAGGAATACAGAAGTGTAGCAGCTCTTGTAAGATTGTAATTCTTTTGCTTGTTAGCAGCTGTTGTTTTGGGGCTAGGGATAATATTTCTGTTGTTTGTTCCATTGTCCTCTCAAAAGAGTATCAAGCCATTAATGCAGGACCTTACGAGAGCTGCTAAGAGAAACCTATAAGGAGTATGAACTCTCTCACCCTTCATCCTCCTGTGGTAGCAGCCATTCAGATTTAACAGATGAAGAGACAGGAAGTTGAATTGGAGTGCAAAGCTTGGGGGCAGGGTGCAAAGAGCAATCATGAAGGGGACAGGAACACCTGCAGGGATGCTATTGCTTTCTTTATCATTTACATGCTCTACATGTATGTAAAAATCCTGAGTTGTCAGAAATATTTAAAAACTAATTTAAAATTTACCGTCCTGCTTGGTCAGTTTTATGGCATACAAGTCAGGGGTTTCACAAATGTTTAACACAGGAGGCAAATAATCTTCACAGGTGGACAAAACTTTTTGAACTGAACTTCTTGATAAGAAAAACTTTCGTCCAGATGATAAACCAGGCAGGCAAAATCATCGTCACAGCCGGTCAATTTGCCTGGTGACTGGCCCTTAATGAAAGCCCTAACAAGTAGTTGTGCAATGTAATAATTATGTAATACACTTTATGCTCTACCCTCGCCCTTCTTGCTTCAATAATTGGTCTTCCCCCATCTCTCTCTCTTTTGAAAAACTGCCACACATATTAGAGCTTGGAGTGGCCCTGCACACAAAGAGTGGGGCTGTTAGTTCTATTCGTATCCAAGGACTGCTTGTTTTGAACATGAGGAAATGGAAGTAGGAATGAGTCAGTTTGTACAAATGTCAAAAGTCTCCACACTAGGCTGATTAATTTGTGTTACACCCTACTGGGGATACTTCCTACTCCCTACCATTTTAGTATACATTATCACAGGCTTACTGGAGAGAACATAATGATGACGATGATGATGATGATGATGATGGTAAAACTTTATTGATGTGTAGATAATGTGTAGCCAGGCTTTTAGCCAGAATTTGAAAAGTGGGCATCCAAAATGTGCTTAGGGCCTGCTTAAATGAACAATTTATAAGGCAGCATATGAAAAATAAAATGATTTTCTTTAATAAGTGGCCATCCACGGGATGCCGATCTAGCTAACAGCTTGTGTGTAGCTGAGGGGAATAGTCCTACTAATTTTTGTGGACATCTAAAAGCTGGCCAGAAAGACAAGTCTTCCATTCAAGTTTTAACACTAAGATGTTTGAATAAATTTGACAGCCTCCAAATTTAACTGTTTCTCTACACATGACCCAAATATTGACCCAAATATTCAAATGTGGCAAAGCATAACAAAACAACTGCCTTGGTCAGAGAAGCGTTATTTTAATCAGGAACACTCACTAATGTACAATGCAACTTATCAACCATATAACTTTCCTAGCCATTGCAATTTTCAGATGGTGATTTTATTTTTGCATTTGTCATAGTGGTGATTTTTATTTACAGTACATAACACACTTAAATGGCAAACACCACACATTTATATTGCCTGGATTCTAATCAAATCACCTTGACAATGGTGGCAGTTTTCCACGTTCTTCTGAGTTTGAAACAGTAAATTTATAATATTCGTATAAGTTTAAATTGCAGTGCCTCTTTCCAAGTTTTGCTTGATTTCAGAAGTGAATGGGTCATAAAACCTTGCTAGTTTCTTGTTGAACTTCATATTGCGTTCATTAATGTAATCAATGTCTGCTTCATCTTGGTGAGCTCGGCGACGGCTGTACTTCTCACGCTTTTCAATTCTGGAATGTAAAAATTCCAAATAAGTAACATGGAACTACCAGTGAGCTGGTTCTTTTGCCACACAGCACAGTCTGCCTGATGAGGACAGACTGGGAATGAGATAAATGCGCAAAAGAGGGTTTGGTTGTTTGAAAGATCGATTATTTTTGCCAGTCATTGATATTTCACAGAATGAGTAGGCACTGCTGAGAACATGAAAACAAATTACACGGCAGTGGTGACAATAGTCTCTAAGACAAAGATTGAAGATGTCTAGTGTCATCTAATGGTTAGCTTAGTTTGTAGAATGCAAGACTGCTGAGGGTTTGAGCCCAAGACTGGACCAACACTCGGGGGTCTTAAAATAACTGAGGAGAATGTCCAACCTTTGTACATAATTAAATCTGCAAATGGTTAGACACTCAGGTCTTTGCAGACAAGGACTATAAACCATAGGCCCTGTCCAAGGCATCTTCAGTGTTATCTCAAAGTGTTGTGGTCTGGCCTTGTCTCACAGGTTGGTGTTTCACATAGGGTTAACCTCATTGCACCTTTCATCCATGGACAGAAAAATTTCTCCACGAAAAATTGCTATGTCTATGTCTAGGTCTACATCTATAATTGCTGGCACTAAGCTGTAGTAAGTTTCATCCCCACACAGAACCCAGATCAAGCCTGAAACTGGCCCTCTTGGTCTCAAACAGACAGTGCATCTTCCACTTTCAAGATGATTGTCTCTAATGTGTCAAGATCTGTTAAACTGTACTTACTGCTTTTCTAGGTCAGCAACCATCCTGTCTACTGCAGCCTCCGGTACTTTTCCCTCTCCTCCATAATTAACATCATCAACACTGGGGTACATTCCCTCTCCTCTGCAACAAATTGCACAGTGTTCATTAAAATATTTTTTCAGATGTCAGAGCAACAAATTGTAAATGTAACAGCATGACCACTAGAATAATTATGAAACAGCAGTGAGAAATTGTAACTCCACAAACCATCAAAGTGAAAGTATTTTTAATTAACTATTGTCGTTTACATAAATATAAAAAAAAACCTTGTTGTATCAACTACTGAGTACTGTATGATCAAATAAAGCATTTGAGGCTACTTGAGTCTAGTTCCCAACATTGGCAGAAACATTTCTACAACCTTGACACTTACTTTTGTTCCTTTTCTCTCTTGTAATCTTCATTATTTGGTTTCATCTGTTTGGTAAGGCGTTGGTATTGTCTATATTGAGCAGCAGCAAAGCCTATAACATTTTACAAGAAGAACTAACAATATTAGAACACATAGAATTTTCAGTAGTTACCTCTCTGTGAATACCAGCTACACTGAAATTTTTGAATGGAAGCTTATGGGGCTGGAAACAGAAATGAAGGAAGGCATCATGCACCCAGATCTAGACTCTGTACTAAGATTACATTATAATTAACAACTGCATCTGAGACTCCATAATATTTATTGAAAATTACAACTAATTGATTACATTGTACCTTCAATAAATTAATAATAGTATGAATGGCACAATATCCTACACATAAATAGCTATACTGTACCAGAGAAGCCTTGATCAGGATTTTTCTTCTTTCTCTTCCTATCCAGTCTATCAGCATCATCAGCAGACATCTCTAACAACTTAACTCTGTCATAATCCTCTCCATGAGATTCAGCTTCCTAACACCAATCAGAAGGAGGAAGACAAGCACAGTCAAGTCAATGTGAAGTCTGTTTTGGGTATACCGCCACGGTTTATCCCAGTTTCTGTAGCATTAAGAGACTAGAAAAATTTCTACTCCCCCCTGGATTGGATCCTAATCCATTACAGCAGTAAATTCAACAGTGGGAGACACAGTGGCCTCATGGTTTGTGTGCTCAACTCCAGATCAAGAAGTCCAGGCTCGAGTACTGGCCAGGGTCATCCTGTTGTTTTCTTGGGCAAGACACTTTACTTTCACAGTGCCTCTCTCCACCCAGGTATACAAATGGGTACCAGCAAATTTAATGCTGGGAGTGATTTTGCAACCCCGTGCCCCCCAGGTACTTCCAGAAAAGTTGGGTGGGGCTGTGTGGCCCACTTCCCAAAACCCTTACCCTATTTATGACCAAAATCTGCATTTTTTGCTACCCTATTTATGACCATTGCAACTGACACAGTTGCCCTAAACATAAGTTATGAAGAGCTTTTGTTAACTGCCTTATTAATAACAATGAAAAAGTAGCTTCTTCTAAGAAACATACCCAATTCAAGACTAGAGCGCTAAAACCATACTCAATTCATAACCAAAATGGCCAAAATCAATACAACCCTATTTATGACCAAAACGGCTGAAATATGCTACCTTTTGGGTCCGCACATACTTATATAGCCCATATACAGGAGTAGCCCCCCCCCCTCCCCTCCCCAGGCTCTGCAATGGAATAGCATCCCATCAAGGAGGGAGTAGAAATAGTCCTAGTTGCTTCATGCTACAGAAACTGGGATAAGCTCCCACCAAATGGGCCACTTGGTTCATATGTAGACTTTACCTTATTAAATTCAACAGTACCCATTTACACAGCTGGGCTTAGAGAGGCAGTGCAAGAGTAAAGTGTCTTACCCAAGATCATAACATACTGACCCCTGCCAGGGCTCAAAACTGCACTGCTTAGGGACATATACAATGTAAATCAAGGATTCTGGTTTCACTTAGTTTTAAGCTACCAAAGTATCTTTTAGGGTGCACTCGAAGAAATAATAATAATAAACACTCTTATTTTGGTTTTTAGGCTCAATTTACGCCAGTCTTACAAGTCCGGACGTCTGGCGCAGGCTCCTTTCCTGAACTGCAGCTGGTAATTGAACCTCTTCCATTTTAAGTGGTATCTTTCAGAGGTCAAATTAAACTTGTGCCATGCCCAGACTGGTCTCCTCTAGGGGTTGAATTCAAATTTTCATGTAGTTAAATGCAATTTAATGGAGTTAACAACAACGAGCGCCTGTGTTCCTGTAGTTGTCAGTGGTGTTTTAATATCTGCATGCACCATGATTCCATGTGCTTCTGAACTAAAACATGTTGGCAGCCTTCACAGCGATAGCGTTTACAGTGAGCATTGTTTTGCATGGGAGCACATCTTCAAGCATTCCCACCCTCCCTTCCCTCCTTGGCTTGGTTTCCAGGATTTGCCTGCCATGGGACTGGGCTCCATCTAAGAGCTGGCTGCCAATAGTGGAAGCTCCTGGATTTCTCAGGCACCCAACCTCCATTTAGCAATGCAGCTGTTAACAACGAGTAACGCCGACCTTTTCATATGAGAGTTACCCCCAGACACAATCCTGCAGGATGGACCAAGTGTACATGTAGGTATTGGGCTGATGCCTTTCAAATCATATTTTGTTTAAACCGTATTAAAAATTAATTACATTGCAAAGCAATGATATTACACATCTAACAAAACCTATTAGTGACTAGTTTCAAAAATCACAAGTCTGACCCTTAAAATGTAAACAAAATCAGTACAACTACGTCTTCAGATTCCAGTGGAACCCTACCTCACAGCTAACCAGTTACATGTAATATCGTCCCTTCATTATTACGTTAACTTTTTTCTGCCCTCACAAAAGCCCAGTGATTCATTTTCTTATTTAAATAACCCTGTCAATATGGCCAACCCATAAATGATCCATAAATACAGCTAGATGTTTGTGGTATGTCATCAATGATTTCCAGCACAGTTCCTCTACCTTCCTAACCTCTTCTTCCTTGTTTTCCCATTCTACTCGACGTTGCATAGCCTCCCAATTTGCAGGCAGCTTCTTTCTTCTATCCTCCTCTGCAACTTCTTGATGATTCAATTTACGTGCCTCATTCTGGAATACCAAAATTAAATTTCACAGGATTGTAAATGAGAAAAGATATTGCAATATTTGCATTTACGACATAAAAATGACCATCATACCCTTCTAAGATGAAGATCTCGCAATCTTTTCATTCTTTCTGCTCGTTTATCAGCGGCCGAAGATGATGAAGAAGATGATGATGGGCCGGCTTCTGTATCATCGTCTTCTACGACAGAAGTACTGGCCTGGCCGTTCATCGCAGCTGATTCCGAGCTCTTACGCTAAAAAAGGAGAAAACAAACTGTGTGTTATTCAATCTACGTTCTTGGAAGAAAAGGTCAGCGGCCAAAAGATACAGTTGAATGAAACGGAAAATGGAAAATTTGTATACCAACTTACATGATCAACTTGTGACGCCATGTTTCTTGTTCACTGAAGGAAACTTGAGCCCACAAGTAAATCAAAACAGTGGAATTCTCATCTTTCAATACTTTGTCATGTACGAGGTCACGTAAAGCTCCAACCTCGTTCCCAGGAGTTAATCTTTGTACTTTTACAATGGCGGCCAGTTCGGGATACAATAATACAGATGTTGTAATTGTTGCTGCAGGAAGAACGCCAATCGGAAATTTGAACGGCTGTCTTAGCTCACTCAAAGCACATGAACTTGGTGCCATAGTCATTCGAGATGTTTTGTCGCGCGGCAAGACTCCAGCGTCTGACGTGGCGGAAGTCATCATGGGACAAGTTTGCACTGCAGGTACGCATATGACAAACACTCGTTTGAATCCTTTCTGTTGTTCCAAAAGAGCTTCGATTGCGTTGGTGAAAGCAATTACAAGTGCTTTCCTTCAGAATTTTGGGATTGACTTAGACAAAGTCACGTGGCCGCATTCTGTGCTTGTCACGCCCCCTCCCCACCCTCTGTCCCCCGGGGGGACTCCCAAATAAAAAGGACGGGGGTGTTCGTCAGAAATGTTGAAAAGAACCCCTGAAAGAGGGGGGTGTTGGGATTTTCAGTTTTGCAGATTTGGCCAATTTGTGGTTCAGTTTTTCGGTTTTCGCACTTAGATTCTGCGGTTTTTCGGTTGTGGTGTCTTGTGCGGTTTGCAGGTTTTCTCCAATTTAGTCTTTGGTTTTCATTTTTTGTCAACAATGAGGGCGGTTTTTTGGATTTTTCTGCCTAATTCCTTTTTTACGGTTTTTCTGGTTTTGCCAAGGAAGTTACACCTCACAGTCACACTAAAACTTTAATTGTCAACGGTCTGTAATTCCAAAGGACCACTTACAGTTAGAGGAATGCATGACAAACTTAATTAGTCTCTTTAGCTGCCATTGTGCCAACACAAATGAAAATTCTGACAATGGCAATCGAAAAGTAGTTTCAGAATGTGGTGTTTCTTTCAAACAAAAATCACCTAAAATCATACGGAAGCCGGTAAGGGTCACACATCATACTGTGGAGCCGATTTACACAAAAAAGGAGATTTTTAGACTACAATGTGTTCTGTTCTAATGAAGGAATACACAGAAAGAACTTCGGAAAGTAAAACGAGCTTAGATGTATAACAATTAAATGACAGAAAGAGAGATTCTGAAGACTCAGTAACAAAGCTTTGCTAGTGAGGTCTTTTATTTCGGTTTTCGGGTTTGGACGAAATTTCTTGCGGTTTAGCGGTTTTCGGCGATTTTTTGCACAGCTTTTCATTTTCTAATAGGCCCCTATGCCTCCCTCCTGAGAGGTACCAAGATCCTGTTTTGTGGCTTGAAATGTGCTTGAGATCCTGTTTTGTGGCTTGAAATGTGCTTGAGATTCTGTTTTGTGGCTTTTCACCCCTAATAGGAACTATAGGTCCTAGGCTGAACACCCTAAGAGGTAGCAAAACCACGTTTTTAACCCCTAAACGGTACAACAAGCACCCCCGTCTTTTTTATATGGGAGTCCCCCCCCCCTCCCCCGAGCTTCTGCCCAGAGAATTTGCCATTTTAAATTTCTAAAACAGGTGAGTTGTTCATATCTGATCAACCAATCAATATTTTGTGTGGATTAAACCCTACAGAAGGATACTTTTATGTCCAAAATAAATATAGTACATGTAGGAACACAGCAACTGAAAAATGTCTGATGCTGAATGCCAAATTGAAAAATTGAGCATTTTGTTAGTGAAATTAAGCTTTGAATTTCCTTGTTAGGTAGTGCACTTTTTTGTGGTCATGTTGAGTATACATAATTATGTTATTTGCCAGCTGGGAGGTCCGTATAGTGAAAAACTGTGACCGAGGTCTTGAAAATGTTGCCTGAGACCTCAGGCAGCATTTTCAAGTTTGAAGTTTGAAGTTTTACTACATAAACAATTTCTGTCAGTCATCGGTTTTAAAATCACTTGAAATCAGACTTTTCTACCGTAAATTGAAAAGCAAAAAGAGAGGAAATTTGTTAAGTGTATTCCACAGAAAGTCTCCTAAATACAGCAACGATCAGAAAGGTAAATTCGACTGAAATTGACTAGAATTTTACAGCGAGAGAAACACAGGATTACGAGCCATTACAGCGCCAAGCTACAAACAACCAAGCAAACTCTCAATACTTCAAAACACTCAATTAAATTTACTTACAGTGACAGAGATAAACTTGTGTTGACTAATCGTGGATGGATGTGTAAAGAAGGCAAAAGATTGACGATTACCGCTAACTTTTGTGGGCCGTATCGTAAAAAGCTGGACCAGTCACGTGCGTGTGATTAGCCAATCAAATTCAAGGATTTAGGATTCCGGCTCGCTCAGATTCTTGAGAAAAAAATAATAAAAAATATTTTTCTTAGGACAGGGACAAGGACCTGCACGCCAGGCGGCAATGAATGCTGGTATCCCATCCTCAGTTCCAGCTTATGGTGTTAACATGCTGTGCGGCTCTGGGTTAAAGGCTGTCGCATTAGGCTACCAAGCTGTTTTGAATGACGAGTCAGCTACCATTGTTGCAGGCGGTCAAGAAAGTATGAGTCAAGTAAGTGCTAGTCTCCTACACAGTCATTGTTTGAGTCATCACCCAGCACTCTAGTCCACTAGTGGAAAGGAGCATGTTTGTATGAAAACTCCCTTTGGAGCTGGTTTGTGATTAAGTAATGAATCCTGAGGTAGAAATTCCAATTGCCCCACTGAGGCTAATTATAACTACATTATAATTTAGTGCATATTTGTTGTTTCTTATAGGCCCCACATTGTTGTAACATGAGGTCTCCACTGAAGATGGGTGATGCTAAACTTGTGGATTCTATGATGTTAGATGGGCTCATCGATGCCTTTCATGGCTACCACATGGGAATAACAGGCAAGGGCATGAATTATATTTTCTTCCTTGTTGGTTAAGATTACTGATTTCCTATAGTATTATGCATACATTATGCAAGCAGTTTCCACAAATTTCACTTTTGTTCAGTTCTTGCGTTTTTTCCATCAAAATTGCTGCAGTTATTTGTACAACAAAGTGAACCAAAGTATTGTATGTTGTGGTACATTTTGTACATTTTCAAATGGTACAATTTTTTACCTACTTTTTGCTGCAAAAAGTAACAAAGGTATTTCATAAACAAAAAAGCTGAATATATATTTTTTAAATTTTATTACTGACAGTAACTTTTATTTTGCAGCCGAGAATGTTGCAAAACAATGGCAAGTAAGCAGGGATGACCAAGATCAGTTTGCAGTTGTGTCTCAAAACAAAGTGGAGAAGGCACAGAAAGAAGGTTATTTTAAAGAAGAGATTGTCACTGTTCCTGTTAAAACACGAAAAGGTAAATTGATGTGGCATTCAAAATGTGACAACCAATATTTGTTATAAGGAATGACTGGTCTGTTTGGAATAATATTCAAATTGGGTGTCAACCCAGGCTTTTACTATATCAAAAATAATGCCTGATTACAACCAATGCATTGTTAGATTTAAATATATACCTGTTGACATCAGCCAAGTGTGAAAATGGCCTTTACATAATGAAGAATACAAAAGCAAAAACCGACACAACGTAGGATGATTTTTTTGAAGGTGTACTATATTTCAGCTGGACAAACCAGCCTTCTTCAGGTACAATGAAAATTTTACATTGGGACATGTTTTTATGAAGCCAATATTTACATAATACCGGAAATACGTAAAAGTAATTAACAGTGTAAATTAAAGATAAGCATACAGTAAAATAAAATAACATGATAAAAGAACATAATAAAAGAAAACAAATGGAAACAATATGTTTCTTTGCAGATGTTCAGACCATCAGGATCAATTGTTCTGCCTTTTTGAATTAAAAAATCTTCCCTGGAGAAAAGAAAAAAAGATTGTTTTTCCCCACTGAAAAGATTTTTTCAGTGGGGATTAATTGCATGTCATTAGCAGTGTGGTTAGGAGAGGACAGGAAATGTTCGGCGGCCCAATGTAAAATTTTCATTGTACCTGAAGATGGCTGGTTTGGTCAGCCAAAATATAGTACACCTTCAAAAAAAATCATACTACATTGTGTCGGTTTTTGCTTTTGTATTCTTCATTTTATATGTAAAGCTGATTAGATCACTATTGATCCAACGTATACCAGCAGGATCATCGTTCCAGTTGCTTGCTTAAACATTTTATAGTCCTTTACATAACCTAATACTTCATAAACTTACAGAGACAATAGATGTCACAGAAGATGAATTTCCAAGACATGGCACTTCCATGGCGGGTCTTGCTCGTCTCAAACCCTGTTTTCTACAGGATGGCACTGGCACAGTAACAGCAGGGAATGCTTCTGGGATTAATGATGGTTCTGCTGCAGTAGTGCTAATGTCTTATGCGGAGGCTACCAGGAGGGGTGTGGTCCCTTTGGCACGCATTGTCTCTTGGGGTCAGGCTGGTGTGGACCCAGCAGTGATGGGTACTGGACCTATCCCTGCAACCAGGAAAGCTGTGAGTATAGCCCTTTGGAGTATATTAAATACAATTACTCTGTTTTAAAGTTCACCAGTAACAATCAGTAGGGACCTTATGCAAAACACAACCGCAAGGACAATGGGACATCACCAAACAAAAGGTTTAATGCTTTGGACTTGCAATTTCATTCTTGGTACTTTTCTTTGCCATCCTGTGTTAATCAACAATGTGAAATGACCAATTTCCAAGTATTTTGACAATGGGATCCACTACGGCTAATTTTTTCATATTTCTATTTGGTACTCACTACGCATTCGTAGCATATTCAGCAGGGCCAAGTTTTAATACCAACAAACACACTGAATAGATCTATGTAAATGCAAAATTCCAAAGTAAAATATAAACACACTTTTTAATAGGTGTTGTCCTTGCCGTCGCTGTCATGTGCATAAGGTCCCTAGTGATAATTTGTGTACAAAATCGCAACATTTCAAAACAACTTTTTGTAAACCTCAAAACTTTATCATGAGTTTGAGATTAGGACTGTGTGACCAGGTACAAAATTGTAACTGAAGCACTATTCCAGAAGCGATTACTGTTTACCTGCAGAGGCTCGGAAATTTATATCCAACATTTACTGTCTTATAGTTCAAATCAGTGCAAACTTGGAAAGAATCTCAACTTAATATGATTATGTGTACTTGAATAAGTAGAAGGAATCTGAAAAGTTGAATTCTAAGGGCCTGTTTAAAATATTTTGGAAGTCTTAATGATAACTTGATCTTCAAACTTACTCAGAGGGACCTCAGGAGAATCTTGGAATGACAAGAGGTTAAATGTTTGTTTTTTCTTCTCATTTTCTTCAGCTCCAAAAAGCAGGATGGAAGATTGAAGATGTTGACTTGTTTGAACTAAACGAGGCATTTGCTGCCCAGTCATGTGCCGTTGTTAAAGATTTGGGACTTGACCCAGAAAAGGTAAAAATCATTTTGAAACTTTAGTAATATATTAATTAATTTGTTAATAAATAAATATGAATATATTTAATTAATATATTATCATAATCAAATTTGCAATTATTCAACGGAAGCCTTGTCATACCTGCAGCATACCCCCAGACCTCCTTAGAGGCTTGTCCATTTAGCACTCGAATCAGTTTCAGCTGTCTCCTGCATGAAACTAGCCCTCTACACCCTGAATTAATGAGAACCCTGTTACCCAAAGCATACCAGAAGGGTAAACTTAGGTGTAAATGCTAAGGAAAAATTATTCATTGATGATTAATTAACTGGTGAATTGTGCATTAATTAATATTTACATCTGTTAATTTTTTTTTTTCCAAAGGTGAATGTCAGTGGAGGTGCTCTAGCTCTTGGACACCCGATAGGAGCATCAGGATGTAGAATTCTTGTTACTCTGTTGTATGGCTTAAAACGAACGGGAGCAAGACGAGGCGTGGCAGCTTTATGCATTGGTGGTGGAATGGGTATTGCTATGTGTGTGGAAAGGTTATGACAATAGGAAAGACTTAAGTGAGGAGCATTCACACCAAACATTTTTTAATACTAGGGATGGTGAGGACACTGGAGAAACACTACTTTTAAGTTGTATTTTCCAATGATTTCTTAGATTCTCTGTCTAGTGGGTTACAAATAAAATATTTTTTCTGCTTGTAAGCATCCAGGGCCAGTTTTGGCTAAGTACGATGGACAGAGCCTTGATGTTACAGGTGATCTTGCCTGTTCTTGTTATAGTTCAGGTCGAGTAGGTTTCAAAGATGACTAATGTGGCAATATTCAAACTAAGTCCAAATGATAAAAGTATTATGAGTGAGGGATTTGTTTTTTAAAAAATGTGCATTTTGAGGCAAACATGCTCTGCTCTCATGATGTCAATTAATTAATCTTAAAAGTTTGAAGAATTACTTGGGTATCCTGCCTGGGAATTTGGCAGTCAAGGCGAATGTAGCAAGTTAGTCATCTCTCAGCAAATTGGACCTACTTTGATATGTGTTAAACAGGGAGTCAAAACCATAAGATTCTAATAGCGGGTTTTAATTTATTACATCCATATGTATAAAATATTTATACTAATTAGTGGCATTTACAATGGCACCAGCTTGGGTTACAGAATTTGTACATGTGGTCTTACAACAGGTTTGAATGACTAAGTTTTCAAAGAATGCATGAAAAGAGAATAATATATTATTGTACTTAATTGAAGAGATGATATGTAATAAAGTTCACATGAATAACAATAATTTTTCTTTCAGTCTAGTTCAATTCACTCTAGAAAATAGAATGATAAGTAATCACACCATGAAGAGGCTCTCGAGCTGCATATGATAACTGAAATGAACTTAGAGCAGTCTTAAGATCACTCTGTGGACTTTACTTATCAATTTTTCTGCCCAATACCCCA
>Ga0126338_10000173_pt1 | contig 27798 bp, 7 predicted proteins | sample OrbCmetagenome_2_FD_92529 | JGI IMG/M metagenome (GOLD analysis project Ga0126338, IMG submission 92529) | Coral microbial communities from Petempiche,Puerto Morelos, Mexico - Orbicella C C metagenome | ecosystem: Host-associated > Invertebrates > Cnidaria > Coral | place: Petempiche,Puerto... | reverse complement strand
TGCTTATGCTTATGTCGAGCGCGTTACTGGTGAAAACTGCACAAGACAAATAAGTGGGTTCGTTCTCATGTTTCTGCTTATGCTTATGTTTATGTCGCGGCTGTTTTCACTTGTGCTTATGCTCCAGCTCTAAAAATACTAGACAGAGTTTAGGAAATTGCGCGAGAGTGCCTCTTCACCAGACCATCCTACTTGTTTGAAGTACGGTGCAGGTTGACATGTAGAGTTCTTGCACTTGCTTTGTTTCACCACCTAACCATCAAACCTCACGTTCCTGTTTCCCGCCTTTCACCGAAGAAATGCAACGGTGCCTGGTGACGGGGCAGCTCCAAAATATAGGTTGTGAGAAGCGTTGTCAATGAGAGAACGGCTTTCATGATAAAACGCTAGTAGATTCATACTGAATAAATATAGAAACCTTTGGAATGCTACATAGCGAATACATTTGTGTTAAAAGTCAAATCATTTTAGCCAGATTTGAAAACGCGGTCACATAGTTTACATTTTGTCGAAACTGTAACCCTTTTCTAGCATACTGGATGGCCGCTTCACTTTGAGACAACGAAAACACGGTACATTTTTTAGTCAACAGTTACGCTTTGAAGCAACCATCACCAAATTCATACCGACTTGTTACGTAGCAAAGGTATGACGTCAGAACGCGCCTTCCCTCGTCACTAACTCTTTCCCAGGCCCCAATTCTTGTTCCTCGCACGCCCTTTCACAATTCCCCCCTCCGCCAGAGACATCCCTTAGCTTTGAGGATGCTGAATTCATTCTTTACGTCAAAACATGTTCAAAGCATTGCCCTTTTATTATGAATTATTGCTATGATATGACGAAATTTAAAGGTATTTAATTTTATTTAATATCGTTGTCCACGGCAAAATAAAATAATTTAATAGTATTTATTTTTACAAACCTGGAAAATAAGATCTAAAAAAATATATAAAATATGTTAATTAGAAAATGTATCATATATATGAAAATAAATTCGATTTTAAGAAAATAAAATAATTGTCTTACTGAGAAAATCTGTTGTTACATTTATATAATGGGAAGTAACATTGTATTGTACTTAAACATTTTTAAATTAATAACACGTTGAGCCTTTCTGTGGAAAGTTGTTTAGGTATTTTTACCGACTACTACAAAGAAACGTTCTCCGTTATTTCTACAACCCTTTAAAGGTTTGTAGTGTTGCGCATGCGCCTTAGTGAGCCTCTGTTAGTAGTTCATTTGTCCTTCTCGGCTGTCAGCAGCTGACTGTTTTGAGAATTACAACTTGCTTGCAACTGGTGAACATTTTCTTTAAACGACCTGCAAGAAAAAATAAAAATGATGACAAAAAGATGAGATGAGATATAAAGGAGTTTACACAACCACGAAAGGCGACGGGTCAGAAATATAATGAATTTTCAGTTTGTCTATTTTTTGTTTATCAGCTGATTGAGCTGAATGTGTCAAGAATGACAACGTTCAATTCTAACTAGAGATAAACGGGCCTAATCACGTTTCCAAAAAAACACAAAATATGTAATTTTATCAGAAGGTGTACAAGGCTATAAACCCACGTGCACAGCAGTTGTCCCATTCCGTCTGTCTGACAGGTGGTACCACTACGACTACCCCAGGGTGCACGCATGTTCGCCTGTGAATCAGTGGCTTTTGGCGGGAAAAAAATCTGGTAGCTGTGCCATTTTACAGCACGCTCTCTCGATCTCGCGACGTAACGTGTGAAGACAAGAAAACAAGATCTCGAAACACAGGTAAGCTCGTACTTCTACAAACACAGAATGACTAAACTATCCTCAGGCAACTCGACGACTAGACGACAGTTATGTTGCTGACAGAGTCAAAAAACCTCTGTATCTCGCTGACAGTACTTGAGATGAAATAAGGTTCTCGTGGTCATACAAAAGTACTCTAAGGGTAGAAGTTAGGCCGACACAGCACTGTTGCCAATTAAAAAAAAAAAAACTAACGTTCAGTTCTAAAGCAAGATAGGCTGAGAGGTGAAAGACTGATATTAGCAACGTTATGGCATTGTTTGTCTGCTCCTCGATTTGTAAGAAGTTCGAAAATCCGAGATTTATCGATAGACCTTATCACGGTTTTGGAAGCCATTTTGACGGGCAGACAACACACGTTAGAAATTAGTGCTTGCTTGGGAATCCGTTGGTGAATAATTGTCTTAAAAGTTGAATTCTGAACAATTTATGAATAGCAATGTTAAAAAACTAGATAAAGGATTGCATTAATCAAGTTTGAGGGATATAGCTGTGCTAGAAAGCGTCCAGTCGCATTTTTAATTTTTCATACATTTGCCTGATGTTTCTTTCCGCGAACTGGAAAAGATCGCAAAGCTTCTTGCTTACCTATAGTCGAAGCGATACGGATAACAATAGAGATAGATAGGTATAAGAAGATTTCTTTACCTCCAAGATGTAGTGGCTGTCTGTACAGAGTCTGTGTGATCATTCATCTGTTTCTGAAGATTGCTGATTTGTGACCTAGGAAAATCAAACGTAAATGATAAATAAGCATAGTACAATCGAGGAAAGAAAAATCCCAGTTCGAGGTGTCCTTCCTTACTGACCTGTTTCGAGAACTTGAAAATGCCTGTTTCGAGACCGTACTGCAGAATGTGTTTGTTTTACATACTTTAAATACATATTACTTGTTTCGCTAAAACATTTACTCGAGCAACTGTTTTACAAGCTAACCATCGATGATGGTTGTTATGTTTGCAAAACGTTTTTAATGCATCTTAAATGTCAGACATTCATAGTATTTACCCACCTGAGCAAAGACATACACTCTTGTAAACCAGAAATTGGCCTGAAAACGGTTTAAAAAAAGTATAACGTAAGCGTGTGAGGATAACATGTCCTCTTGTGGGTTAACATTGCGATCTACGCAGCACATAGTGCTTCACTGCCGACGGGAGGACCAATAACAGAGTCCAAACCCTACTCCAGGGGTCAGGAAGAGAAACGTAAGGGATACAAAGGACTCGGGGGGCGGGGGATAACACCTTTAGACTCTATGAAACTGTAACCAGGGAATGCCATTTTTACGACATCCCTTATCCTTGCCTAATTGCAAGAATTGAAATAGCCAGTTTTTGATTTCAGTAATAAACAAACTTATAATATCTTTATATTTCCAAAACGTTCAACATAGCATATGTGGTGTCTAGCGAGAAATTAATATATAGTTTTCTTGAAAGGACCTGTCCAAATGGATGTGACCTCCCTTATTCATGAGAAACAGAACTATGTCTAAAAAATAAACTAAATTCTAAGGAAATACAGTTAACACCCTGCTCTAGATCCATGATTCTTTCAAGTTCTTTAACTGCAACTTATGTTCTAAATAAGAACCCGTTTTAATTTTTAGGGTGTGTTCGTCTGGTTCGATCTGGATGAGGATCAGTGATCCAAGATCACTCATGCAGATCATGGTGCATCGAAGGAACAGATGAATCCACTCTTGTCACGGACTCATTAGCCTGTGAACAGGCTCCGGCTGGAAGGGTTTGACCGCGGGTTCAGGGGAGGTTGGGGTGGGGTCTCTCTTCGCCCCATGAGCTTCTTCACACGCTACAAATTCATCGGTTACTTTGATGCACCATGATCCGGGTGATCTTAGATCACTGATCCTGATCGTGACCCAGATCACCTCAAATGAAAGCATCTTTAGTCTACACGTGCTTGACTGATCCGTCTAGGTTCGTATGGGTGGGTGTTTTAGCTGAAATAGGATCTTTACCTGAAGGTGTTGGTAAACTCCTTTTTAGCCCCATCTGTGTCGTCTCGTGTTTCCTCACAGTCAGACAGAGCTTCTCTTTTCCTTTTAACGTCTTCTTGTAGCAGTAGCAGGTTGCTGGAAGCCAGCACGTCATTCACTAAGGAATTCAGCTCCTGACGCTTCACAAATAACTCCTGTTTTAACGACTCTGTGACTTGCCTGGCGGTAAGCAGAGAATCTTTTAATTCAAATGTCTTTGTTTGGTAAGTACATTTAGCCTTCCTCGCCTCAGACAACTCAGAACGCAATGAAGTCGTTTCGGTCCTTGATACTTGAAGCGCGGTTTTCAAGTTTTCCATTTCCAACTGTTGTCTTTCTTCCATCATTCGTAGCTGTTCCTTTAGGTATTCCACCTCTTTGGTTCGCCGAGTAACTTCCCATTCTAAGCTTTCCATTCTTCTATCCTTCGCTGCTTCTTGCTCCAACACCACTTCCAATCTCCTTTGTGAATTGTCGCGCGCAGTCTGTTCTTCGGCGAAGCTTTCCTTCAACCCTTCTAGTTGAGATCTGCATCTCTTCAATTCATCGCCCTCGCTCTTAACCTTTTCCTGTAATTGCTTGATTTGTTTCTCAGCACCACTTAAGTTCTTAATCAAATCCACTTTTTCGTTAGCGTTCTCCTCGATCTCACTTCTTAAAGCAACATTTTCCTGTCTTTCCTTCCTGAAAGAATCCTGAAGATTCTTCTTTTCCTGCCTCACGTTCGTCAACTGCGTTTGTAGACTACCGATTTTCTCGCTTGCTGTCTTCTGCTGTAATTCTTTGTCTTTCTTCAATCTCTGTAACTCGTTTGCCGCCTCAAGCAAGGCTGATTCTCGGGTTGCTATTTCACCTTCCATCTTCACCACGTGCTCTCGCAGTGTTTTCTGACTTGCTAACACTCCAGCCAGCCGGCCCTTTTCTCTTTCAAGTTCAATTGCGCACATCTGCATTTTTTCTACCTCGGCTTTCCTTTGTTGCAGCGTCTCCTTCAAGAATGAAAGTTCTTTTTCCATTTGGCTTATATCTCGGTTTTTCACTCCAAGTTGATTCTCTGCTTTCTTCCGGAATACTTCATACTCTTGCTCCATGTTCACTTTTTCCTCTTGAAGAGCAAGAACATCATTTCGCGCTTCTTCCAGCTGGCTTTCGTAGCTTTTCTTCAGTTCAGCCACACTTTGCTCGGTGATTTTATGAAGCGTTTTCAGTTCTTGTTCAGCCAGTTCTTTCATGTTTTTCATTTCTTCCAAAGTCTCTCCGTAAGACTGCAGCTCCTGGTTATGCTTACCTTCCTTTCGTATAATCTCGTCCATTAGGTATTTCAGTTCCTGCTCTAAGTTGATGACTTTATCTCGCTCTTTCGTAACTTCTGCCTGTAGGTGTGTTCTTTCTGTCGTGATTTCTTCTCTGAGCGATGAATTTTGATTTCTAAACGCTTCCAATTCATCTTGGTTCGACTGCTGTGTAGTTTCAAGTTCGCCTTCCAATCTCGCTCGTTCCAGCAACGATTTGTGAAACTTCTCTTCGAGCACAACGGTATCCCTGAAAGTAAGAATAAAAAACATAGACTGGTGACATTTGTATCCAATAAATGTTTCTCCCTTATGCAGAAAGCGTCCAGTGTGGAGATAGAGAAAGATTAAGCTTACTTAATGTTTACGCCCCGTCCACACCACGCCGGAGGAATTTGAAAACGAAGGTTTCACCCTGAAAACGCGTCAAATGTTTTCCGTCCACACTACGCTGGCGGAATTTAAAAACGCAACGATCACCGGTCATTTTGGATTTGTGTTTGAAAAGAACTCGGGCAGGGAAATCACGTGATTATCGTGACGTCATCGCTTTCAAAAAGTTCCGTTTTCAAAACGCTTTCCGTCCACACTACGCCGGAGGAATTTAAAAACGCAAGAATCACCAGTCAATTTGGATTTGTGTTTGAACAAAACTAGGCAGGGAAATCACAAGATTATCGTGAGGTCATCGTTTTCAAATAGCTCTGTTTTCAAAATGTTTTCCGTCCACACTGACGAAAACGAAAAGCCAGCGTTTTCAAATTCTTCCGGTTTAAAGAGCGTTTTCGAAAAGCTCCGTTTTCATAACAGATTAGTGTGGACGGTAGGCGTAACCGTACAAATAAAACTGCGTTTTCAAATGTCTCCGGCGTGGTGTGGACGCTGCCTTAGAACTAAATATGTATACTGTACAAATACTAGGTTCAACAACTTCCACAATAGATTTCCTAGCCAGCAATAAAATAACCTCATTACCTCACTGCACTCTGAAGTTGTTCCTGGATCTCATTTCTTTCCTTAACCACTCTTGCAATGTCCCCTCGTGAATATTCCAGGTGCTGAGCCAAACTAGCGATCTCTTTTTCTAGTGCGTCTTTCACCTCCTGAAATTCTTCAACGAGTTTCTCCTTCTGTGCTAACTCCTCTTTCACGGCACAGCCCAAGGCAACCTGATTCTCTAAGCCTTCTCTCAGTGTACGCAGCTCTCCAACAAACACATCTTTTTGCCGAATTGTTTCCTCGAGCTGACTGTTCTTTGCGGAAAGTTCTCGTTTCATCAGTTTAAAACGACGATCGACTTTTTCGAGATCCAGCCGCAATGTGTGAATGGCGTTATCACACGCTAGTCGTTCCTTATTCGCAACGTCGAGATTTTCCTTTAAGAGTCTCTTTTCTTCTTGAAGCTTTTCAATGTAGCACTCTTTTTCTCCTATATCGTCTTGTGCCATCTTCAGTTCCCGTTTGGTAGCGTCAAATTTTGATTCCAACTCTTGAAGATTTCTTTTGTATTCCTCAGTAGATTCGCGGGCAAGCTTCAGCTGCTCCTTTACTTCTTCTTTTTCCTTGACAAAGGTTTCAAGCAGAGCCTCTTTCAAAATCACATCTTGCTTAGCTGCGTCAAGATCTTTTTGCACCTCCACAGCTGAACTCATAAGCTTGAGGAGTTTGCTATTTTCACTCATGAGGGACTCAACTCTTGCTCCCAAAGTCTTTTCCACGGATTGTTTATCAATTTCCATCTCTTTGAAAGCCAGGTTTTGTTGAGTAATGCTTTCTTCAACTTGCTCCATATGCTTCAGAATCTGTGTTTTTTCTTCGAGTGAACTCTGTTGCAGTTCTGTGAGTTGCTGACTTGAACGAGCTCCTTCGCATTTCAACTGCTCTATCATGCGATTCTTCGCTGCTAACGTCGACTCAAATTCGCTCGCTTCAAGCTGCAGCCTCGTGCGCGCGTCTTCAGCAAACCCGAGCTGTTTCTGGAGCCACTCCTTCGCATCGACGAGCCTCGCTATATCTGCATTCAAAGCCATGTTCTCTTTCTTGAATTCTTCATTTTGCTCTTTGGCCTCCTCCAGCAATTTCTTTAAGCTATCCATCTCCGCTTGAAGCGCGCTCACCGTTTCTTCCCTCCGGTAGATTTCACCCTCTACCAAGGACAACTTAATTTTGAGATTTTGAATAGTAGTGCTGGAAGTCTTCAACTGCTCCAGCGCTTCATTAAGATTGCCATGTTTTTCTTCGTACGCACTCTGTAACTTATCCAGCTGACTCTCTAACTCAAACTTACTTCGTCGCAGCTCGTCCACCAGGGACACAGCAGTAGGCTTAGTTTCCCGCGCTTTTAGCACCTCCTCTCTCAGTCGTGCTTCCACCGCTTGAAGCCTAATCTGAAGTAACTTCCTGTCTTCTAGGACACTGGCAAACTCTCCCTGCAGTGATTCCAGCTTTCCTTCCAAACCGGCGCGCTGAAGAGCAAGATCGTGGTAGTTTTCTCTTGTAAATGATTTCTGTTCTTTGGCCACACCCTGCTCTGCGGTTTCAAGATCCACGCCGTTTTCGTGGTCAGAGCAACTTGCGTTTTTTAATGTGAAATCCTCATTCAAAATATGCGTTTGATCATCGCCGCCTTGGGTGACAAAACCACTACACTGTCCAGCGAGTCTATCTGATACAAGATAACCATCTACTTCGTTTTCAACGCCTTCCACCCCAATAACAGATGAAGAGCGACCTCGAAACTCCGGCAGGATGCGGTGAAACTCGCGATTTTCGGCAACCTCTTCCCTTTGGGCATTAGTGGCAGATTCATCGTTGTCTACCTCATAGATTCTGGTGTCAGAGGGCGTGGTGAATTCCAGATGGATTCCAGAGTCATCAAACAATGGAGTCATCTGGTCTGAAGAGAAGCTAACATTGCGAGATGACATTTCTGCGGAACAAGAAAAGAACAAGCAGTTACGCATGCCTCCGGTACATGTTTCTATTCACTTCGAAATCCTTTAAACAATTTTCTACAGGATTCTGTTTGTTTGAACTTATCAAGATCTTAGATGATTGACCAGTGGGCTAGTCTCCTCCACAGCCGTTTTTGGGGATGTCACGCAATGCTCCCCCCAAAGAGACGGGGGACGTGGAGTGACATCCCAACAAGTGGGCTTGACATGGGAAACGTTAGATTACCCACCACACTTCTCAGATTTTGATTGGTTAGAAGAAAGTTGTCAGTGACATGCCAGAGAGGAGTCAAAAATTAATAAAAAACTTTGTCATGTGGTAACCATACAGCCTAGATCACTGTTAGGAACGAGATTGTGTTGCCCCAACAAACACTTGTCCCTGAATCCAAAGACATTCAATCTCTCTATTCAGTTCTAATGTAGATAATCTCTCTCTTCCCTATTAATAGTAAAATTGCCATTATTTTGTTCTATTTCTTTTAATCAAAATCCTAATTGTAGTCATCTATTTTGTAAGTGTGTGTGACTTGTCATTTCAATATTTTTACATTTGATATAAAATTATTTTAATGTTGCTGTTGATGAGAAAAAGTACACAAGGATAACATTTCAAAGTGATTTCGTGAATCTCTACTCAATTATCTTATAGTACATTTTCAAAGTATGTTTATATAACTTTTGCTTTCACTGTAAAAGAGGGGAAAACTATGTTTTCTTGAATAGCCACATTGCACACTGGGTGTTGTTGGGCAAGAGGGATGGGAAAAAAGTTATTTTTATGACTCAGTGATTGGTCATTTTTGTGCCTGTCAATCAAGAAAAGCCCTGTGCATCTTGACTGAAGTAAACTTCCCTATGACTCACGAAATGTAAAATCTCCGTACCTCTTCTATCACCAGTTTGCAGTGTTTCCATTCTGTTGACTGATTAGCAGTTAGCACCATTTGTCATGAACTGCTATATATAACTGTTCTGAAGGGAATAGTAAGAGGCAGGGAGTGGTAAAGTCCACATTGGGCCAAAGTTTCTCATGTCGCTGGAGGTTAACCTGGTTTCTGTAGCATCAAGCAACAACTATGAGTATGCCTACTATAACCCTGGATGGGATGCTAGTCCATTGCTGGGTTACCCCCAGCAATGAATTCATCAGTACCCATTTATACACCTGGGTGATCAGAGACACAGTGTCATGTGTCAGTTTAGATATCCCTTCTTTTCCCATTTCTGATTTTTGCAAGTCACACATTAGCTAATGACATGAAACATGTCAGTGTGGGTTGTGAAATGAATCTACTTAACTTACTTCAAATTTACCTTGAATTTTCCTGGACTAAAACAAGGATAACATGGTCACTAAACAAGCTGTATTGTTCACCCTGCAAACTAAAATGACTGTACCTTGCTTGCTGTCGTGTAATTTCACCAAATACCCCTGCAACTCTTGTAGATTCTGTATACCATTCTCCTCTATTTGTGTAACACCATTGTCCAAAGAACCATATCCCTCTGATCCAGATTCTGACTGGCCTTGATGGGGTTCTGTCACATGCATCATATCAAGGGGCTGAGGAACAGTTATTTTCGAAGCTCCCCAGAATGAAGCACCTTTGGTTTGAGGTCGGTTGATCATACGGTCCTGAGTAAAAGAGGCCATGTCAACCGATTGGTTGCGTTCTTCAACAGGTCTTTTCTTATCTGAATACAAGTTCAAGACAAGATCCCGTAGTTCTTTTTCATAAGTGCTTGGGTTTTTGGAGAGCTTTGTAGGTAGCTTGCGGCTGATATCCAGCTGAGCTGTTCTTTGATTTGTACTTGAAGCTGTGGACCTTGGATTGTAGGTGAGTTCTGAATTGTAATTGACCAGACTGTTCAAAGTTTCAGAATAAGGTAAGGACAATTCTACATTTGCCACTGTCAGAGAATTCACGAAAGACTCCATCTAAGCATGATGCTAAAACAGAGAGGAATACAAAGTGTAGAAAGTATTAGCTAATTAATCAGTGAATATCCTTTGTTGATACGTTACATGATCGTTAATAATTTTTTTGACCTGACCACTGTACAAGTAAATTTATCTAGCAAAGATTCCTAGCCTGCAAATAAACAAACTTCCAATGTAATATGGCAATGACAATTACTATGTAAAAACACAGGCAAACAGTAGACATGTAACTGATTATGCAAAAGTCCTGCAATATTAAAAAAGCCAGTTTTGCCTAGAAGGTAAGTTCTATTTAGTTGTAAATTATTCACTAATAAGGAAGTTAATAAACAGTCTGGCACTGCTACAATTTTTTCACCGGATATTTTAACATTTTTTTTACCAAGAAAACTTTGCCTGGGAATGCAGATTTATTAAAGTTTAATATTTTATTTTATTTTATTTTATGGTAAATTTATTTTTTCTTTTTATTTATACAGAATACATAACCAATAAGTATGCCGTTTATGACAGTATTTGCCTACATCCAGACAGACAAGCAACCCATGCCAGACAAGAGTCAAACGAGGATGGCGAAGGTCAACCGCGAAGAGATAGCGATTAGGTGGAGTTTATATTTCAAACATCTACAATAAGAGAAAATGATCGCATAAATAAGATCTTTGACAATATTTAATTCATCGTCAGCTGGCATACTGATAAATATAGATATCACACAAGGCCAAGTAAGTTTTGTAAAATCTGGTGCTTTCAGTCACGTCAGCATTCTGATTATTCTGTACGTTTATACACGAAAAATGCACGCGATGAGCGTCCCCTTACCATCTTTCTTTCACGCTTCGTTTTGTGAGTTGGAACTTCTAAAAGGTCTCTTTACATAAATGTCGGTAACTGGCCGCCGAAAATGAGTAAATGTACCATCATTTCGTGTGTTTTTAACAAATATTTTACGTAATTTTCAAACACTGATCTTTCGATTCTAAGCTTTCGCACCGCATTCAGTCGCAATGAGTTTGTACAAGGAAACTGCTTTCTAGCACAGTCAAGAAAAGACGGATAAGTAAATATGTTCAAAGAACTCAATTTATAGGAGACAAAAGTACATAATTGAAGTGATTTGCTGGTGGCAATTTCAGACAATTACAGTATTAACGCTTAATTTTAATGTCCACAAAAACCGAAAATTATAACGAAAAGGCGAGCATCTTATACGGTCAGGCTTTAAAGAACTTACCTTAGATCACAAACACTACGTTTTCCTTGGTCAGGAGGCTCCTGAAAAAGGGAATTTAAGACTGTAAAATGTCTCATAAATGGAGTCGGATTGTAGACTGAAACAGACAAGCGGCGTTTGAATGCCAAACAAGACTCGAGAAACTTGAAACCTCAGTTGTCTGTTTCGTCACGTGAGGCGTTGAGTGAAAAACATCACCGAAATTAAAATTCCCGTATACATCAAATTGCAGGCAGGCCTCTATGTTCAGAAATGCTACTATCCTAGCTGAACCTGTCACCAGAATTTGTATTTAGTGAGACAACACCTTGTAACAGCGTTGAATCGAGCTTCGTTTACAAAAAGTTGTGATGCTAAAAGGAGTAGGGTGTAGTTGGGAATGTACTTGGGTGGGTACACCGCCCTGATGACTGGAGAGGCTTTCCACGTCTTCCACAAGTTTGTTAGAGTCGATCGCTAAAAGTAAACAAAAGGCTCTTTTTACTACAATTGTTCCTTTCTGTCATTTCCCGTGAAAGTTAGCTTTCTGAGCATATTTCGAATGCAGTTTTATTGCCGGGCGTAGCAAAATAATGACGAATGCTAACTAATGAAAATGGTAGCGTATCTTTACACCGCAAAATTACACAGTAATTTCACACTTGAAGATAGGGAGGATCAGGGAGGCCTCAATTTTGCTGATGACTTTGCAAGAATTTCATCTGAAAAATTACAAAATGTCTGTAGGACAAGTTCGCATCATGTCTTCGGGAAAAATTCCGATGGGAAATCTCCTCAATCTTCGGAAAACTTTAAAACATGGTGAAGTACTCAACAAAAGGGAAGTTTATAAACTGACAGCCATGTAAAAGAGCGCCGAAGACGAGCGCTCCTCTTGGGAGGCTCGGGGGCATGCCCCCGCCACCCGTAGGAATTTTTTCTTAGGTGTCTAGCTCAAAAAGTTATTTCTCTCGTTTTTCCAAGAGACAGTTTCATACTGCTTAAAGCGTGGACAGATAGTGAGCGTTAACTAACTTATGTTAGTTACATGTAAACCTTTGAAATAATTGATACTAGGTTACACAGTGTTTAAGAGCAAAAAGCGAGGACAAGCAATAGACTGCAAGGCTGATACTACGTGAAAAACGTTTCGAGACACCAATATGACAAGAACCGATAAAGTAGGATCGCAACAGTGGACAGCTGTTTCGCCCTTCTTGGGGCTCGTCAGCACTGTGTAGCGAAGATATGTAACGCTAGCCCAACAGCCAACGCACATAAATTGCACAATGACCCGTGCACTATATCAAGTTCCGTACTTTACTTTACTCACTTGCGCCCCGAAACGCGTGTTGCCACATCACGTGTTTCGGGGCGCAAGGAGACTAAGTGTCAAGATTGCTGTCTCGAAAAGCAAAAGAATAAATGTGGCTGGACAAGGCTAGCCTAGACATTTCAACATTCAACCGTGAAAAGACCTACGGTCCGAAAATGAATGAGAAATCAGAAACTGCAAGGGACCGCATACGATAAACGCTGCCAACGTAGGATCTACAAGAGATCTGATAAGCCAAAAAAAATTGTATGAAGACAAGCAATAGACTGCAAGGCTGATACTACTTGAAAAACGTTTCGAGACACCAATATGACAAGAACCGATAAAGTAGGATCGCAACAGTGGACAGCTGTTTCGCCCTCCCCTGCAGATGGAAAATTCTGAAACCACATTACGAGACATTCTCAATGTCCGCAACCCTATGCTCAAATATGTGAAGAATTGCCGGGGGGACAACCTCTGAGAAACTGACAATTTATTGTGTTTCCTCGCTGTTGAATTGGTTCTAAGGCCAACATCCCATCTCCCTTAGGAAATAATTTAGAGCATCAACAGAGCTACTTAGGTTTTCTCGGTGTAATCAACATCTTCGGGCAATAAGTTTTAAGCGATTTTTTTCAAGACCCAGTGGCGTAATATAAAAAAAGTCTGCTAGACTTTTTCACTTTGAGATCAAACCCTCATTATGCACGCAAAAATTGTGATTGGTGAACAGCCCTATGATAGTCTCAGTAAGAGAGCTTCAGTGCACTAGGATAATAATTTGTATCAAATCTGGCCATTATTGTTAGGTTCCCATCGATGCTTTCGACTTTTTGACATGCGCTTCACATGGGTTCTCCCGTCCCGTTGTTTCTTTCATTTTGGCAATTTTTTTCCTTTTCACTATACAAAATTAACGTTAAAAAAACGACGTTTCGACCGTTCGACGGTCATTTTCAAGTCATTAAGAGTAGAATTTTCGTATGCGCTTAACATGATATATACAATCGATTACGAAAATGCTAATGATCGAGATACGGACTAAAACTCTAAAATATTTACATAGAAGCAATACAAGAAAATTGCGGCATAAATGATAAAGAAAACGTTAAGGCGATGGAAACGATATAAAAAGTGAGATAATTAAGTAAATAGCTTCGTGCGGATCGAGTCACTCTGTTTGTTCAGAATAAAAACATTTCAAAAATCAAACGGTCGAGTTTACTCCGACATTTTTTCAAAATCTCGAAATTGCTTCCAATGGTCTCCGGATCCTTTCCGTTTTCATCCTTTCCGTTTTCATCCTTTACGTTTTCATCCTTTACGTGGTTGCCGATTGTTGATCGCTTATGTTCCTCCACACGTCGATGTAGGTCGACTCGTGAAGCCGACATGGAGTGTATCACACAGACCACACTTGTAACCAAAAACATGAAATGCTTAGTCACTAAGAGACTGCATGTTTCTATTTTTATATTCGTTACGTTGGCATTTTACTGCTCCTTATAGCAAGTCTCAGTAAGTCTTGAGCCGTATTGCATCACTGAGATATCTCTTCATTTCCGGTTCCGGTTCCTGCAATGCTTGAATAACCCGTGATGAATGTGGGTTGTTTACAAAATGAAGGGCCTTTAGATCCATCGAAAAACATGCATATCTATAAAGTAAATAAATGTAACGTCAGTAACAGTATAAAAACCGTCACGAAAATCAGAAATAAAGTTGGGAGCCATGAAATGATGGCCCAATTGGCCCATCACTTCCGATACTAACTTCGGTCACGTGATCTGTTGCTTGGCGTATTTAATTTTGACACCTTGTAATGTGGCCAAGTAAGCAGAAATCATTTAGGCGCGATGGATGCCCTAAAATCTCGCTTACGCGCTATATTATACCCACCTGGGACAAATCCATTGAATTGGAAGATTTTATTTATTGTATTCTGCTCTGTGGTAGGTGAAACTTTAAGCTTATTAATTTATTTTAGTCTGAACTACCAGTTACTTCGTTATGGCCAGTTTAAACCTTGATGTGCTTACAACCAGCTTAACAACTTATTCTTAAGTTATAACGTTGGCTATTATGGGGAAAATTAGCTGGACTTCAAATAGCGTGAAGGAATTCTGCCATTTGTAGTTCTTCACAGATGTCGTGCCATTGTAAAACGCTGATAATTTTCCCTGGCTTTATCCTCCTTGCATGTTACGTAAGCCAAGAGCTTTTGTCTCCAAGTGCATTTGTTTAAGTTTCAATAATTTATATCAGTCCTGAGATTGATTATTTTAGCAGAATATTGCGACGGATCGTATTTAGAAGAGTATAATCCTTCTAGATGCCCCACATGTCATGCAGTTGTTGACAAGCGAGTTTTACTCTATACTGTCACGTTGCGTGAATTGCATATTAACAAGGGTTTGTATTGGGAGATAGGGGGGCGAGAACCAGGGTGTAAAGCGGGTGTGGCAGGAATGGGAGAAGGGGGTGGGAATTGCGATTTCCTAGGTGGCAGCAGCCAGGAGAAATAGAGAAAAATGTTGTATCTTCTTGCAGTATCTTGTACTAGTAAAATTACCAAGAGGTATAGACCTCTTAGGAAGGCATGGGAACTTGGAGTAAAAAAGTATTGGATACGGGAAATGGCAATCTCCTTGTCCCCTCATTAAGGCATGCAATAGCAAAACAGCCTTTTCTACCTTTTAAAGAAGGCTAGTTGTTTAAGGTAGGCAATTGGTCATTCAAGAATCAAATGCAGTCTATATGAGGCAGAAACATGAGCCAGCTCATAAGCTAGTTCCAGAATGATGGAGGAATTTTCAGGCTTTCACGCCTTTGGTTTTTTAAAAGAAATTGTGAGCTCTAGGCCCAGCCTCCACTAGAGCACTCTCAAAAAATTTTGTCAAAGTTTATAATATAATCCCTGTAAAGAAATGTGAAAGAATTTGCATGCATTCAAAATTTGTGCGGTGTAAACTGCTTGCATTGTTATGACTGGATAAAGCACATTAATTAATTTTAGTATCAGCATGGGTTGCTACATGTAGCTCAATATTGAGGTAATAATTAAATAAATGAACTTGAAATGGCCGTTCACAATTCTCTGAAGTTCTCTTCAGTTCTGAAATAGTCAAAACGACATGGCATGGTGGGGATTTGTGTTATCACTTAGCAATTTCAGGGACAAAAAACACAGGTTTGGTCAATTCTGAGACTCTTGTTCGATCTTCACCTGACTGAATTCTTTTAATATAAGTGGTTGACAACTGTCTTCAGGATACTTTTTGCTCTTTTAACAATAAATGAATCAATACTACAATTCTTTTTCCATGTAAAACTGCAATAATGGTATACAAACTAGGCGATTTAAGGCCTTTACCCAATGGAAACCATTGCGAGTCCTCTTAAGTCAAATAAAAATCCAATTCAAATGTACTGGTGTATTCTTAATATAAAAATTGCTATCTTTCTTTCAGCTTTGCAGTGCAATATGTATCACAATATTGTTTCCATTCTTACCAGCTATGGTGAAGGTGAGGTCTGAGATCGATGTTAATAACAATATAAATATAATGTACCATATATCCTCGAATTAGGGTCCTTGTCACACAACCCCTTTAAAAATGTCATGGAGTACCCCCCAGCCCATGAAGAAAGATGTCACTTTGCTTAGGTGTAGCAAAATAATCACCATTGGAAATAAAAACAAGGAAATCTAATTAAGTTTTTCTTTTAACAAATTTAATTTATTTTGTTTTGCCAGAGTTTTGGAATATCAGATGAAGACACAGGTTGGGAATTATATTTCTTATGTACATGTAACATGTTAAAGTGAATGAAAGCATGAATCAAAATATATACTACGCTGTATGAAACAGACTTCCAGTTGAGGATTTTACCCAAACTTGTACTCATGTTTATTTCAAGTAGGTTTTTGCATTGCTATAGTCCTCTAGTATTGCCTGCAGAGAACTAGATTATAATTTTTTCAGTTAATTTTCCCATAAACAAATTATGTTGTGGAATCGTAATTCCTCTGTATAACTGTTTAGAAACAATAAGCATTTTTTAAACTTGCGTGTCCACTTTCTCAAGGTTTTATTGTTGAGGAATTTGGATTATTTCCGTTAATCTATTAAAATCATAGTTAACAGTTATTCACTATTTATTTGATTACTAATTAAACATTGCTTGTTTTATTTTTTAGGCTATTATGCAGGTGTCATTGCTTCCTCAATGTTTCTTGGACGTACTTTGGGATGGTAGGTGAACTCTTTGTGGAGAATTAACTAAACATAGATTATAAACATTATTTATTATTTCTCCCATACTAATGTCATTAGCAAATTTGGTTTTGATTATAAACAATGCTGGCCAAACTTGGGAAACCCACAAAGGGACACTTTTCCTTGTTCCTAGGGGGTCCCATTTATGAGGATGAGGGTTCTACTATGAAGAACGTATTATAGCCTACATACATGTAGCATTTCAGTTTGTTTGATATTCATATAAATTGTATAACCTGCATATAGCTTTTAATGACTTGTGGTAGAAATCACCTAAAACTTGTTTCCTCATATGCATCCTCTTGGACCAAAATTTCATCATCTATGACAGTTTCGACAACAATGGTTACTAAAGGCAGCTTACATTATTATTGGACAGGTGCTCTAGCTGTTTTCTTAAGAGGTACTATGACATATTATGGCCATAGGTGTGTTGCATGTAGAACTATTGCACATAGAACTATGTCTGCCAAGTGCTGCAAGGTGACCGAGACACATGTAGCTCTGTTTATATCCTTGATGTAATATTTGGTGTTTGAGTGTATGACGTCATCAGTCCTCTCATTTGCATATTTGACACATTTTGAAAACTTAAATATCTTCGAACCAATGCAAATTTTGTAAAAGGTAAACAGCATTTTCAATCTTTTGTGGAATTCTGTGTAATAAATCTAAAAATTTAAGGGGTAAAAATTTGATCACAGTACCACTTTAAACTAGAAAACCCTTGTACAATGAAAATGACTCAATACATGTATGCAGGCCAGTCACTGGAACAGGGGATCCTGATGATATACATGTGTATGCTTCTTTCCTGAGCTAGGGAAAACTCTTTTTATCTAATTTAAATGCAATAATTTATATTCTGTATTTCAGCTACTTCTGGGGATGGCTCACAGATAAAATTGGTCGAAGGCCTGTCATATTAATCTCCCTTGTGCTTACTATTATTGGTATGGCTAGTTTTGGATTATCAGTGTCTCTCACCATGGCCATCATTACCAGATTTTTTGTTGGATTGACCAATGGTATGTCTGTTCAAATTGGCATTTAAACATTAACCTTCATGCTATGAATAATACTGAATTACATTTACTTACAAGTATATTAATTATGGGCCATTAAAATGCAAGCTGTAAACTCAAACCAGTACCATACCAGTAAACAAAAGGTCATGTAGTGGTAAATGACAGTGCTGGTACCAAATTCTTTGATTTTAGAAGAGAAAGTAGTGAAAATTAATGAGGTGACATTTGGTGAAAGAAATCCTGGGATAGACTAGCAAATATCTGGAAAACCTTTGGAAATCTTTAGACTTCTTGGGGTATGGGAAGTCATTTTCAGGAATCCTGGTATATTCAGGCTAAAATCTCTGGCCTACTGAACTAGACAAATTTTGCAGGTGGAACGAAAGTGGTGTGCCATCATTATGCTGTCAGAGGTCTTATGATGGGATTTTATGGTAGAACTATTATACAATATAATCCAAAATACACATCAGAAGCATTGTATAGACCTTTGTGCAGAACTTTGCCACCGTATTGTTACAGGAACCATTAAGTTTGATCATATAACCCCCACATAAGAGAGCTACGTCGGCTCCCAATTCAACAAAATCGGTGACCGTTCTTCCGTGACCCTGTCATGGCATTTAAATGTGTGTCTGGTCAAGCGCCCCATTATCTCAGTGATCAATATTCATGACAAGAATTGCGGTCACCGGGCGTATGACCCAAAGTTGTCAACTATTAAACATCCCTTTGTATAAGTGATCAATATTCATGACAAGAATTGCGGTCACCGGGGCGTACATGTGACCCAAAGTTGTCAACTATTAAACATCCCTTTGTATAAGTGGAGTGCCAGACAGAGAACATGCTACTACTGCATGGTGCACATCTGGAAAAATCTAGACAATACTCTTAGAACCGCAAACTCATTTTCTACTTTTAAATTTTACCTGATAAACAAATTGATGACTGACTTTTAAATAGCATGTCAGATGGTGTGTCCCTACATTTTAGTATTTTTTGTATAATGAATTGTATGTTGTTTAATGTTTATCGCATTCTTTCCCTTTTAATTGAATTGTAAATCACTTCTTTTAACTCAGTTTAGCTCTCTTGTATTGTCACTGAAAAGCCCCATTAGGGGAGTGTCAATAAACTATAATTGTTGTTGTTGTATAATTATCATACAATATGTTGACTTGACTTGAAACTGAAAATTCACAAGAATGTGCAATAGTACTGACATCACTAAGAAGCTATTTTTAAAAGCCAAGATTTCCTTTCAAGTAAAGTATTCATGTTAAAATTACTAAAATACTTCTGAATCAGTTAAATACTTTAAATTATTTTGATCTTTTTTGTTTCAGGGGTCATAGGAACTGCTAAAGCAATTGTTTCAGAAATCAGTGATGATACTAATCAGGTGAGTACATGTAATAACAATTCTTATGCATATTTTTTAACGATATTTGCTGACTGTATAATTATCAGCCCAAGCCTACAATGGGCGACAAAAGTGTTGAGACACTTGGTAGTAAAATTCGATTTTCGAGCGTCTTGGAAACATTTTCCCCCCTTCCCCCCCAAACAATTTTGATTTTTCTATTTCTTAGACTGCACAGACCACAGCGCCTACAAATTGTTTTGAGTAAAAGAAAAATGAACACATAGTCTAATTTCCCTCTTGAACCATTAGCCCCACAATCTGCTTAAAAAATCTTCTGAAATACAACTAATCAAACTATTTTGACATCTTGTCTAATTTTCTTCATAAGGCCTTGGCTGTATCAGTGATACTGACGGCTTGGAATATGGGACTCATTGTAGGACCAGGTATTGGGGGTAAGTTGCAGTCTGTACACTAAAAGGACGGGTACAAAAAGCAGGTGACAGGTCACACTGGTTAGCCTGAAAAAACACACAGGTTAGCCTGAATAAGCCTGTTTCCACTTGGCTCTCAATAGTAGCAGTGGCACATAAAAGTTCTTATTTCCTGTGACCTGTGTTTTGTACCTGCCAATTTCTAAATAAAATTAATCCAGAAAGGTTCAAAGATTGCATCTAAAGACAAGCTGAAGATGTTAGAAAATTTCCAGTCCAATTGCAAGCTTAGACTGAACACCACAATGTGTAATAAATCTTTAAGTACATGTATCAAGTCTCCAGTAGTAAGACCCTATGTGTCACGTGGCATGAAGGGACAGTGTTCTCCAGCAGTGACCGGTCCCCAAAGAAAGTGAAACATAATCGTGATGCCGCTGTTGCAGGAAGGGTTGTCCTACAAAAGCAGTTATTATAGTGTATGTGATATTGCAAAGAAACTTTGGGTCGTATTTATTAGTGATGATTGAAGTTTATGGTTTTTCAGCAAGAAAAAAAGAAAAGTCATTTCATCTGGTTTTGCCCTTCTTTGCAAAAAACACTCTGAACTTTGATCAAGCAGCTGTAAAATGCCACCACCCACAAAACCTTTCATGACTGATATGTATGTTTGTATGCTTTTCTGAAAAGGGTTTATTGACAAGTACAAGTTAAAAAATACTTCCAAAAATTATGCACAATGAAATGCTCAAGGGCAGATGCAGGGCTGTCTTTAAGTTTTGAGTCACCTGTAGCCTTGTTCTCCACACCCATAGCAAATTTGTTACTTTGTGGGTCAATTCTGTCAACAACAGGCAATTTCACCCATAGCATCAACAAAAAATCAAGCATACTCAGCTGTACCAGGTGTTACGGGTTACGGCTCTTAATGACAACCTTGCAGATGGTGGAGTATAGTACAACTGGTAACACTTACATCTCTGTGAAAACTATTACTAACTAAATGTTTTATCACTTCAAGGTTATCTTGCTGAGCCTGTACAGAAATATTCCAGTGTGTTTACAGAAGGTTTGTATTCAAAATGATTTCTTATTTACTGTAGCCCTTTAAAATAATGATATTGGTCAAGCTGAATAATGAAGTCACCATCACACTGTTTCTGGTTACAGTCAAAACACTCAGTGTATTCTGATCGATATCCACGTACTATTTAATTAACTACTTATGAACTGAGAGTGAGGTCTTAACGGGAAATCTCAAACTGACACCTTGTGATAGTGAGGTCAATAGGCATGGCCAAGGTGTTAGATTTTCCCGTAAAGACTGAACAACCAAGGTTATTGGGTTGTTTATTATGTGCCGCTTTTTGCTTTGCTTTTGCAGGCCCATGATTGGCCAGTCACAGGGCATTACAGAAGAATAATGCCCTAGAATTGGCCAACCAGAGTGTGCATTATATCAGCTACAAACACATTAAGCCTCATAATAAACATTTTTGCTACACCAATTTTAAATAATTGAATATTTTGATCCTTCAAATTGATGTAACCTCATTAATTTTGAAATAAAGAGTGTTGATTGTTTTTAACTGTGGAATCAGGGCCCAGTTGTTCAAAACTGCAAATAAACTAACCTCCAATTAAGCCTAATCGTTGATTAAATTTCCTAATCATGGGTTAGCTAATCGGGGTTTAGAAAATGGTTGCTCTAAAGGAGATTAATCCGCCGATTAACTAATCCGTGATTAAGCGTAAAGTGGATTATTTTAATTGATTATAATGTATTCTTACGCTATTTTACATCACAGAATTGCACAGAACGTTTGTTTTCAAATGGCCTCTGTGGCAAAAAAACTGCCCATGAAACTGTGGCCTTGTTCACTCCAACTGTATCGCTGATAACTTGAAGACAGTTGCCACTAGAATAAAATCTTAGTGCTAGCAGCACTGTGGTCTATTGGTTCAAGAGCATGGCCATGCTTCGATTTTCTCCACAAATCTGCGTGTATGACGTTTGTGGTGTATTCAATGGATGCTCTCCTGAATCTCTAATGATCCCGAAGCTCTTACTTGCTATAAGCGAGTATGTTAAGATTATATCCGATAACATTTGTCCAATGCAAGGGAGATGAAACAGCAAGCCAGACAATTTTCTTCAAGTTTAATCGACAGATTAGGGAGTTAATCCTCCTCCAGAGGTGTATTAAATTTAACCCGCCGATTAGAGTTTGATTAGCGTGAATTGGGCTTTGAGCAACGCAATCTAATCACAGATTAACGTTTAATCATCGTTTAAGCAATTTAATCCCCGATTAGCGCTGATGGCAGGTTTAAACAACTGGGCCCAGAAGTATAGACTCTAAGTAAGCAAATTGTCAGTTATGTCTCTATTTTGTCTGTAAGTACATGATGATGCTAAGGATGCAGTTAATTTTTTTAATTTCGAGAAAAGCAGTTATTTCTTAGATAAGATTATGCACAGAATTTCAATCAATCATCAAGGGCATTATGCCTATTGTGAAACAAATCCAGTGGGTATACATTTTCCAGGTAGCTACCTTTCTTGGAAAAAAGCAAAATGTCTGTGTGCAACCAACAAATAATGTTAACTTCATTACCATTTTGTGAATAAGGCAAACTGCAGATCATTTGCTCTGACTAATTGTATTGATTACTGGCTGCTTTTCAGGTTCTTTTTTCGACAAATTTGCGTTTTTCCTTCCATGTCTGTTTAATTGTGGAATACTACTTATTTCATTTGTGTTGACCTACTTCCTTTTACCAGAAACTCTTGTTAAAAGGTAATGTATTTCAAATCAAATAATTTTCTTTATTATATCACTTGTTTAATATATTTTTGATAAACAGTCCTTGTCTGTTGAACGAAACACAGATTCATGATTTGGCAACCAGAAAAAATTCAGATCAGACTATGATGAAGATGTAGTAAAAATCCAAAATATGATAGCTACTTTGGACTTGGGGGAGGGGGCGAACTCCCATATAAAAGGACAGGGGTGCTTATTGTAGCTGCTTAACAATGTGGTTTTGGTTCCTCTTAGCCATGTTCAGCCGCAAAGGTCCGCAGCAGGAGCTTATGCAGTACCTTGTAGAGTACTGAGCCGAAAAAAATATGACAGGAGATAATCTTTTGTTATAGAATTTGTATCTCTTAGCAGTGAAAAAATTTCAAGCCACACACACAATGCAGGATCTTGGCACCTCTTAGGGGTTCTTTTCAAAATTTGCGATGAGTGCCCCTGTCCTTTATATATGGGAGTCCTCCCCCCAGGACATTGGATGACTACATGTTGATAATAATAACCCATAATTATTTGTGTTTATACATTTTATATTTTCACCATGGCTGCAGTTAGCCCGCTTTGACAAATGTTGGTCCAGGAAGGTTAATAATTTTAATGCAATTTTTTTTTTTTTTAGTGATAATACTTTTTAATTATTGTTTTTTAAAATTTGACAGTGAAAGTGAAGCATCTGCAGTAAGCGAAATTGGTGAACTAGCCTTACAAAGCACAATTAGCTCTGTAGATAATCAAGAGGATTGCAATCAGCAGAGATTACTGGTGGACTCTGACAAAACTTGTGAAAAAAATTCCAGTTCCCAAGAAGCAGAAGAACTAGAAATATTTGTCAGGGATGCTGACAGTGAAACAAAAGAAGATGGCAGAAACTGCTGTGGCTGTAAAAGCTGGCAGTGCACAAGATATGGATGTTGTCGATGTTTTAGGAACAGCAAAATTGCAGTTTTACTCAGGTAGATACTGCCAGTATTTTTTTAGGATTGCACTTGTGTGTGAGAAGATTCGGAAGTTGGAAAGATAAGAAAAACATACAATGTTTTGATGACAACTCCTTGTTGCCATTATCAAATGCAAATGAACAACATTCAGCAGTTGATGTGATGAAAGAGGGATTTTGTTTCCTTTCCTTTCAGGTTTTCAAAACGTTTCCTACAATAGCATTGTACATGTACTTGTAAAGATCAAGTGAATATAGGCTGCATGCAGACTGTTGTTGGTTTTCTGATAATGACAATTTTGTGCCAAGACATTGTGTTTTATCATTTATTTATCTTTTAAATTTATCCATTAAATCCCAAACAATGTCTTAAGCCAGATCTATGGGTGTCAAGGCATCATGTGGACACCCACTCTCCTTTAAGAGAAAACAAGTGAATATGAATTGTGGGATTTACTCTTCTGTTTTTAGCAAAATTAGTTTGAAAATCTTGGTTGGAGAAGTCACACTGTAACAACTCAAGTATCTTTAATGGTGCAAGCATATATTTTAATTAATGTGACTTAATCATTCAGTTGCAAGCCACATTCTGTGTTATGATTGCAGAACTCGTTCAACAATGATTGCCATTGCTGTTTACTGTGTGTATTCATTTATCGTCATTGGTTTTGATGAGCTTTTTTCACTCTGGGCAGCCACTCAAGCTGAAAATGGTGAGCTAAATTGGTTCTATAGTTGAACAGGGCTGTCAATAAGGGCCGTAACCGGTAACATCTGCTACCGCAAGGTGTGTTTGATGGGCCTTAATATTCAGGGTGAATTTGCCTGTTGTTGATACAAGTTTGCTATGGGTCTGAAGTTACAGATGAATCAAAACTTAACACCAGCCCTGTTGAATGTTGGAAGAACAGTATCAACTCTCAAAAGAACAGAAATGAAGTTTAACCAAAATTTTCAATCCCTTGTCAGTTTATTTCAAAACCATTTTCAGGCTAATCCTCAGACCACATAACGCCCTTCTTGAATGCAGAATCTGACCTATTCTATGTATGTTTATGTCCTGAATGTCACTTTTACAGTGGGAGTGCTTATTCGAAGGGGTGCTTAATGGAAAATATATAGGGGTGCTTAAAGGAGCAGTATGTCACATCTTGCACATCTTGAAAAGTTCAGCCTAAATTTTTCAAGTTTGTCATTTTGAATCTGTTGGTCTTCTCCATCTTTAACCATCCTTGTTCCTTTGTGGCCTAATAACATCTTTTTGCCAGAGTTTTTCTTTCTTAAATAGTAAACTACCATTTTCAGGTTTCCTTCAATTTAAAGGTAATTTTGTACCTGGCCTGAAAATAACTTAAAATACAATGACTGAGCAGACATTCTTAAGTAAAAAGAAAATGGCTCTTGAGAGGGAGTACTTGGTCCGACAATTCCATCTAATCATTCACTTTAATGGTAGTTCTCCTTACCAGTATATGCATGTATTATTAGCTCTGATGTACATGTAACATCTTAGAGTAATTTAAGGTGATTGATATGATTACATTACTCAGATCCGTGATTGAAAGAAGTGATTTGTTGGTGTTACTGTCTTCATTCTTATTTACTGTTGTGATAGGTGGACTTGGATTCTCAACAAACCAAATAGGTACCGCACTACTGTGTGTTGCGGCACCTCTCCTGTTTCTTCAGATGTGGACATATCCCAAGGTACAAATTCTAAAGAGGGGATGAATTAAATGCAGACTTGCGAAAAGACCAAAACAATCAAATGGTTCTCTAGTGTTGAACTTGGAAGATTCCCTCAGCTCCAAAACTTGTTTCGTATGGCAATTTACAAAACAAATAAATGCTGCAGCATCTACTAAGTCTCATTATTACCAAAAAGTGTCAAAAGTAACAGCCCCTGAATTACTATCATTATCAGTTGAGTAAGGTGATCGAATACTGATCGAGAAGAGTGGGAGACGTAGTTCCCAGTGTGGTGGTCTATCTCTCATCTGATGGTTAAATGCTCGGAAATATTAGCTGCATAAACCACTCTGAAATGCAAGGGTAAATAAAGTAATGTATGTATTTTAAGGTGCGACAGAGCTTTGGTGATGAAATTTTGGACTTAAAATTACGGTGTTGCCACAGGCAGCTTTCCTCTTTTCCAATGGTTACAACATTGCTGCCTGTAATTTTGTGCACTTTGCTGCCAGTGAAGTCAGAGGTCAACAAGTTGCCACTGGAAATGGAGCCAGTTGCCCATGACAACAACTCGAGTTGAACTTAAAAACCTGGTCACCACACGTTCATCACACCTTACTCAACTGATAATCATTGTAGTGATCTTCAGAAAGTGGTTGTCAAATTTTGCTTTTGTCAGTGTTCTCAATTGTTAGAACGGTCAATATCCAAAGGATTCGTCACACAGAGCAATTGATTTTTTTTTTTTTATTTAAAGTAACACGTCTTAACAAATCACACGTATCACAAATTACAAATTACAATAACAAAGTACTCTGGTACCTTTTAATTTCACGTTGGAATGAACCACAAGGTCTCACAAATTTCAACATGTCATCCTTTTTTTTCTTAATTCACATGTCAAGATGCGCCCACGATACAACAAAGCGGTAAATTCGTCAAAATCACCAGGGCAGCGAGTTAATCATTAAGTGGCTAAATTATTACAATTTTTCGATTCTTAACAGTTAGTAAAAGCTAAAAGTAATAATCCTCTGAAAGTAATGACCCTCCAAAAGAAGTAACCTCAAACATAACTCGTTGTGTTATGAACAATGCTGAAATAAACATGCACAACTATTTAATACCCATGAAAAGTCCTTGCCCCAGGCCCAGATGAGTAATGAATCAAAGCAAGTGCTAAGTTTAGCTTCAAAATTTATATAAATTCATACAGTTTTGCACTTTGCTTTATTTCAGTTTGAAAGACGACTTGGAGCAAAAAGGGTGAGGTTTTTAGTTTTTAAAAATTTAATTTGCTATTTTTGTGTAAAAATGTAAAATTTTCCAGGTAATTAATTAAAACAAAACGTTCAAATGTATGAAAATTACTACTGCACTTCAAACATACCAGTTTCACTTTTTCAAAAATCAACCTTTGCAGTTAAATTCTAATGTTACTCCCATTGCTTACAGGTTTTCCAACTAGTAAATGCCATCGTGGGAATACTGACAGCATCTCTGTCTGCTATAAACACTTATTATGACAGGTAATTTATGAAAACTATGGGGTATTAAAAAAGGGAAATTTTGCTTTAGCCAAGTGACCCATATGGTAGCCTACATTTAGCCATACCCACTCCCTATTAATCCTCGGGGACTGGGTACGGCACAATTTAGGCCCTCTTTACACGACCCCGGGTTGAATCACTGTGGCGGGTAACCTTTTTGCAGTCAAATGTTTATAAGCATTTACATGAAAACAGTAGTCAAGCCGGGTCAGCCCCCCTTGCCAGGTAACCCTTGTCGAGACTCGGGTTGACCCGGTGAGAAGGGTTGAAATTTCTTCAATTCTTACATGTAAACAGTGGGCCAAAAGCTAACCCAGGTTGGTACTTTCAGTCTAATAACCATGTTGCTTCTATTTTTTCTTTTTTGGTTTGTACATCAGGACCTCCCACCATTCTGTTATACTTTCTAGATTTTTTGTTTGTCATTGTTCTAGCCGATGTTTTCAGTTTTTGATCGGTAGAAAGACTGGCCTAGGGCAGGCTTGAAGCAAACCACACTCTATTGCAGATTGACAACCCGGGTTGGTGTAAAGTGTTTACTTTTAGCACTTTCTACGGTGAGTCAAGCCGGGGTAACAAGCAACCTGGGGCGTGTAAAGAGGGCGTTAGGCTGCCCATATGGGTCACCTGGCTGAGTCACTTGGCTGAAACAGACTGAAATAAGTAGTATTCCATGAGTAGTGGTATTTTCCCTGAAAATACAATGCAGTGTTCCTGTGTTGCTCCTCAATATCTGTGACAGGCTGCCTTATTAATCTTCTTGATTGGCAAATTTGCAGATCTACAGTGTTGTGGCCTCTGCTGATTGGCATTCTCCTACCCTTAAAGTTAGGTGTTGGTTGTGGTTTCAGCTCAACAGTAATCCTTGTGAACAATTCAGTTCCTAGTGAACTCCTTGGCTCTGTTAATGGTCTAGCCATGACGGCATCTTCAATATGCAGGTAAAGAGAAAAAATAGCAGTGGAATACTAGCAAGTACCAAATTATAATATCAAAACATACCTCAATTCTTTCAACACACGTACACTATAACAATTTTTAATAATTGTTCGGCTATTTCTTTCTCTCTCTCTCTCTCTCTCTCTCTCTCTCTCTCTCTCTTTCTCTCTTTCTCTCTTTCTCTCTTTCTCTCTTTCTCTCTTTCTCTCTTTCTCTCTTTCTCTCTTTCTCTCTTT
>Ga0126338_10000172_pt1 | contig 27869 bp, 18 predicted proteins | sample OrbCmetagenome_2_FD_92529 | JGI IMG/M metagenome (GOLD analysis project Ga0126338, IMG submission 92529) | Coral microbial communities from Petempiche,Puerto Morelos, Mexico - Orbicella C C metagenome | ecosystem: Host-associated > Invertebrates > Cnidaria > Coral | place: Petempiche,Puerto... | reverse complement strand
CTGACCACTAGTAATGCAGCCTATAAATCTGTCAGGCGTTCCATTGGGAAACGAGAGACTGGGGCAAGTTTTAATCATGGATCAACAATTTTAGGTCAGAAAGAAACACAGACTTGTTTTACACTTTATTAATCCATTGACTAATTCATCAACTTTAAGGCCTCTTCAATGTGGAGCTCACTGCACAATCTATCTGCTCACTTTTCTGTGTGATCGTTAGCACCTGCCTGATCGATCTTTATCCTGCTTCAGCGGTCAGTTCGTGCTTGATGATTTACAAACTGGAAAAGTTATCGGATCAACAATTTCAAGCGAAGCTTTTGTCTTCTTCTCCCTCTGGAAATTCAGAGCTGAACCCTCTCCCGCTATGTGTTTGGAATTCCAAACTGCGTTACCCCCCATGCCTTCAACATTCCAGTCCAAGAAACTGCCCCTCTCCCTCAGAATTCCAAGATGCTGCCTGTGGTATGGTATGGATATTTTCCGGAATCACCCAATAAATAAATTTATGCCACTTCCCCAATGGGGCTTTTCAGGGTCAATGGAAACAAGCAGTGAAACAAATAGTGTAAATGAGCATCACTCTTACTGACACATACAAGGCCATTTTATTATTTATTCATTCCCCCTTTTGACCAAACCAGTTAAGAATTTACCCACTTACAAAACCAGACCTATTCACTAGTGCTGACATCAAGCTCCCACACACAAAAAAAGAAACATTTATCTTTATCCCCATGAGAAAAGGCCATTTTTCTTCCAAACCCCTTCCAAAATACTCTTAAGGTTAAAATTTATGACGATGATGGACCAAACCCCTCAGAAATTACTTTCAGGGCCCCTTAAGAAAATCTTGTGAACAGATCGGTGAGGAATGGGTACAGGAGGGGAAGACAGGAGGGGGGGGGGGCATGGATATCATATGAAATGGCTAACAACCTGCATCTGAATATAAGCTCAATATTCTTATGAACAACAAATCCAATAGAGCTCACCTGCTACTACGATGAGAATGGATACTGCTTGCCACGCTCTTGCTGCTGTGACTTGATGACTTAGCTGACGGCGGAGCCACAGATGGTACACCAGACCGTGGGGTCATCAAAAGTTTACGAAAATCTTCATTTGTCAATGCTGGTACTCTACGTATACAAGAGCAAGATAATCCAGACTTCGATCAAATTTAATTTCCCTCTCTTATTAAATTTCTCACTCCCTAAATCTCTCGCATTCCAACAAAACTCGAGCTTAACTTCGTTTTCTTTTGGTAGCCATTTGAGCTTCAGGTCGTCTAGTTGTCTATTGCAAGCGACGTCCATCTGCCGCGCTAAAACGTCTATTCTGCTCAACACACTTTTAACTGAACTAAAAATTCAGCTGTACACTTCTGCTAAGGATCGGAGGAATTAAACACAAGCCCAAGCTTAAACTAAATGAGAAATAAATGACAAAAACAGCTCAAAGCTTGGGCAAGCCAAACACGTATACCTACCCGCCGCCATGATGGCCTCCGTACGATCCTGACGAAGACGGCGGGGCTAATGGATTTGAGAACACTTCAACACCTGAAAATAAAAGAACATAGCTAAAAGCAGGTTCTCCTTATACTTAGAGACTATAGAAGTGACTAGAAAAGGGATTGATAGCAAAATAACAGCGCTTCAATTTACCTTCCGACGGCATCGCTTCGACTTTGTTGGTGTTACAAGAACGAGTGGAGACTAGGCAAGAACAGGTTTCAGGCTTGGTTACCCAGGCAAGTCAGTAATCCAATATGGCGGGCGAAGTTCAAATCTTTCAGTTAAAGATTGTGGCTCTTGGTTATACAAATTAATGTTTGGATTTGTTCCATATCACAGATCAAACGACTTTTGAGGTAACTTTTTTTCATGGGCAAACGAAAGTATTCAGCTAGAACGTGTATAATGTATAGTCAAATCTCTGGCTGAAGCTTTTAGAAGATTCGATGAACTGACCAAACTAGTGGAAGTTCATCCTTCACCTTTTCTGTTTAGATTATTTGGTTTTATTACAATATTTAATGATTTATTTTTCCTTTATAGATCGCTGCCTGTAGCGAAATGCAGAATTACATGCATCAGCTGCCACACATCAGGCCCACGAGACACATCACGGAGGAAAAACTGTGTCAAATCCTGGAGACTTTTCACAATGCAGATGATGGGAGGAAAGGATTCTTAACAAATGAGGATCTTAAAGTAGCATTTGTGGCCCTGTTTGGTTACAAGCCATCAAAGAATGAAGTAGGGCAACTAATGGCCAAGTGCAGTGGGTTGCCTAGCGACCAATCGCTGACCAAGAGGTCTGAAGACTTTAGGATTGAACAAACTCCCGATACCCCCAATGTTGGTATGTCTTTAGAGCGCTTCGCAGAGATAGCAAAAGCTAAAATTCTGGTCGAAGATTACGACGACGAAATTCGGCAGATGTTTATTGCATTTGATGTAATGTGTCGCGGTTTTATCACGTTGGACATTGCTAAAAGGGTGTTCCAGCAAGTTGCTCCATTTTTGGACGCCGTCACCGTAGAGAAGTTGTTTCGAGAAGCGGACATGGATCGAGATGGGAGAGTGAGTTACAGAGACTTTGAATTCATAATGAAGTATACCTTGGATGACGAACTGTAGCGCGAAATGCTATTCGAAATATTAACAAACGTGATCAATGCTTCAAGATTTTGATCGAAGTTCGAAGTTAACTTATGGGTACTTTTAAACGTTGCTCAAAAAAAGATAATTTGAAATGTGTCAAAATGTAGCGCACAAGTGGGAAATAAGTTAAAAGTATTTTAGTACCTTACCGTTGCTACTCCTCTCATCAGTTTGTGCGAACTCTGATTTCTCGATTCTGCAACACTTTCTTTGACAACATTTTGAAATGCATGCTGAATTAGCTTTAAATCAAAGGAAATCTAGATGTCATAATGTTATAAAGTAGAAATCACCTAAAAAGTTTTTAAGATACCTCAAAGTAACGGTTTAGGGGAAACGGACTAGCTTGGTTGATGTCCGGAAACGTAGGTGGAGGCGGCATGAGGCAGATTAAAATAGACACGGTTGAATACTGAATGGGTCAGTTATTTTCAAATAGTAATAAAGATTGATTGCAGATTCCCTGTACCGCCTTACTACGCTCCGCGAGGCTATTTCTTTTTTCGCGCGAGCGAGTCGTGTGCGCGCTTGATCACTTAACACTAAGACAAATCTCATTGGCTGATTCTTGCGCGCGCCTTTTTCTTCCTTTGTCATGTCATAAAGGAAAGACTTCACTTGCAAAACGAATTTGTTCGCTTCAGACGTGTTTTTGCAAAGAGAGAAAGTTTCTTGCTAAACTACTCAAAATGGGTGTTATTTGGAGTTCTTACAAACAAAAGAGAAAGGAGAAAAAGGAACTTAAAAGGTTTGTTAGCTCCTTGGTTGTTCTTATTTTATGAAAAAACGAAAAAACTTGAACATACTTCATACGCAGTGGAAAAGAAAAACTGAACTGAGAAAATGTATATATCGTAACTTAGTATAGCCTATGAACCACTTTTTAATTTGACAGAGTTACAAAATGTAATCAATACTCTTTTACACTTTGCGAAAATTTTTGCTTGTGCTTTTCACTAGCGCATAATGAAGTATACTTTGAAAGACGAACTGTAGCGTGAAATGCTATTCTAAATATTACCAAGCGTGATCAGTGATTCACACTTGAAGTTTCTAAAAGTTAGGACCGGGTAACCCTGTCTGCCTTGTAAACACGACGAAGAAAAAAAGAGGAAATGTGTGATTGATAGCGTAATCCACTTGCTAGGGTAGCCCTCTCTTCTTATAAACAGGCCCTTGAATTATGGGAGCTTATATAAACGTTGTCCAAAAAAGACAAGTTGAAACGCGTCTAAACGTCGCGCGCACAGGTGGGAAATACGTTGAAAATATTTCAGTACGTTACCCTTCTGCCACTCGTCTCAGTTTGTGTGAACTTTGATTTCTCGATTCCGCTACACTTTTCATGTCAACATTTGAAATTCGCATTGAATTAACTTCAAATGGAAGAAAGTCTGGATGTCGTAAATATTTATAAAAAAGGAAATCACCTACGTACGTAGGTTGAGGAGACATGATGCAGATTGAAGTAAACACGGTTGAATGCTAAATGGTCAGTTATTTTCAAATAGGAATATTAAAAGATCGATTGCAGATTGCCTGAACCGCCTTGCTACGCTGTGCGTTTTTTTTTTTCGCGCGAGCGAGTCATGCGCGTGCTTGATCAGTTAACACTAGGGCAAAGCTCATTGGCTGATTCTTGCGCGCTCTTTTTTCTTCCTTTGTCATGTCATAAAGAAAAGACTTCACTCGCAAAACGAATTTGTTCGCTTCAGACGTGTTTTGCAAAGAGAGAGAGATGGTTTCTTGCTAAATTACTCAAAATGGGTGTTATTTGGAGTTCTTACAAAGAAAAGAGAAAGGAGAAAAAGGAATTTAAAAGGTTTGTTAACACCTTCGTTGTTTTTATTTCGTGGGAAAACGAAAAAAAAAAAAATCGAACATGCTTCATACGACGTAGAAAAGGAAAACTGAACTGAGAAAAGGTATAAATCGAACTTAGTCCTATGAACCACTGTTTAATTTGACGGAGTAACAGGATTTAATCAATACTCTTTTACGCTTTGCAAAAAGTTTTGTTTAAAAGGTTGCGTTTCTGCAAAGGCTGGTTTTCACTCGCGCTTAAGCTTAAACCGTGACAGCAGAAGCACACGCAGTAAGATGCTGATTAGCGTCTTTCGTTCGGAAACTTTCCTAACAAAAGGCGCTATTGAACAGCATCTCATTGCATGTGCTTATGATTTTCCGGCGCTAGTGTAAGCCTGAAGAAAGTGGGGAAAATGAGAAAAAAAGTTAAAATTGAGAAAATTTGGAAATAAATATCATTTAAATGAATCGGTCATTTTGGGTTTCTGAATTTTCCCACACGTCGCCATTATGGTTGCAAGTCTCGTAACTTTTGGTAAGATAAATTGATTGAAAAAGGAAAAATCAATTTAATTTAACATGCCGCTGGTCATTTCTTACAGGAAGCGTGGGCTTCGCAGTTCCATGTCCCCGTCCGAGAGGGCGAAAGTAATAAAGATGAAAGCTCAAATGGAGCAACAAATCCAAGCTCTTGAAGAACAGATAAACCTCGAGAAATTTGCACTGACTGCCGGCAACAGGCCTCGGCAACTGGTCAAGACTTTAAGGTACAAAGACTTTTTTATTTTCATTGCATGTCCTTAGTAAACATACGATGGGATGGGTAATGAAGGGTTACATTCGCTAAAATTGCGATCATTTTGATGGGCGTATATAACTAATTACGGACCTTTTCTTTTATGTCTTTCCAGCTCTTCTTTAATCAATAACCTGGGAAATCAAAGAGAGGCATCAGACCTCCAATCCAGCGTCTCTGAATCTGACAGACTGATGATTGAAGCCTGTGAGTTTTCACAGTTCAAGAGAGAGCATCCACTGGAAAAATGGACAGTGGGCTCGCTTCCAGACCTGACTTTATACTGGTAAAGTCAACGAAAAAGTTATACACCAAATTGATTAAAACGTACTTGTAAATATCGAAGAACTGTCTTGAGAGAGCATCATTAAGACTATAATTTTCAAAGTGCTCTTCATCCACTTGATAGATCAGAGGTGGATTTTGTAACCAGAGAATTTGTAAATACGTTCAAATCAGAATGTATTATACGTCAGCATCTTTGTAAATAGATATATAAGTATATACGAAAATGTGATTAAATGTTTTTGCCTTGAATCTGTGGATTGATGAAAAGTATTTAAGCTACTTCTTGCCGGGTTGCTTGAATAACTATTTGCATTCCCAGAACCCCTTGATATTTTTTATAGTGAACTGCTACTAAGCCTCCCCTCCCTGAAAACAGGATTGGATTTGGAGGTTGAAAAGGAATCCGCTAGTGCCCAGGCGTTCCCATCTGATCCTGCGCACTTGATTTTGCGCGGAGGTTATATTACTTTTTTCTAGACCTTACGTGTATTTTGGCGCCCGCTGGCGCGAGAAGATCGAAGAGAACGCCTTAGGACAAGGCTGGGGGAGGTCTTCCTCAGATGACTGATAATCGAAAACAATTGCCCAATTGATTATTTGAAGATGTGACTCATCTCTAGAATACCAATGTTACTAGTGCTACCTTAAGCTACTTTAGGAAAGTCATAGATGGTCTGCCTTGTCCCCAGGCTCTTTTAGTTGTTCCAATCCAAAAAGTTGGAAACACCCGCTATCTTGGATTTGAATGTCCGAAAGACCCTGGCGACCCTGGCGAAAAATAGGGAGAAAAGTAAAGTAAATCTTTATTTCAACAGGGTGGCCCATGCAGATCGAAGAGTGGTATCCGTAGGGGCCCTGTAAATATAAAAGGCGCGCATCCCGGGAGGGCTCCTCGTACCAAGCCCCTCTCTCTCTTTTTCGTTCCACGCTATGGAATGGGGCTCTCTCATGCATTAGATGTGCTCAGGTCTAGGCCTCTGAGGGCAGCTGATTTATTTGTTTGTTTATTTGTTTGTTTTCACGTTTTAAGCTAAAAGTGCTATCCGGTCTGGAATGAGGTACTAAATAGGTCGTTTGGTTGCGAGAGTGGACGCTGTAAAAACACAGGCAAGTGTTGGGGTCCAATCTTTGGGGACGATAGAATATATTGTGTCGCACCCCACTCACAGCCGGTTGTAAATAAGTTAGAGCAGATATGGATAATCTCTGCCTTTTTGTCCAAAAGAAAGACGACTCTTTTTTTTGTACCTAAACAAAGAAACTTAAGTGATTTCGCTTGTTAACCCGCCAGGAACACAACAGCTACTTTCAGACAGTTAATCCCCTAGACCTGCAGGTGGTAGACTTGCTGCACAATAACGAATCCTTAGCATTTCTTTCGGCTTTCCTTGCACTCGAGCCACAGCAGAAGTTTGTCTCTTGAGGTCGAACCGGTACAGGATTTAATTTACTACTTTATTACTTTGGCGTTTTCTAGTATGCAATTTGATAGTGATCATCATATGACAAGTCGTCATTTTTATTTAGGCAGGGTAGCCCCATCAGCCATAGGCTGGTATCAAAGGGTGCCCTGCGTAAAATTAAGACTACATGAAAAAAAATTCAGAATTTAAAAATTACCGCAAAGTTATGAATAAGGAGTTTAAAAATTGAATAAAAAGGAAATTACATATCTATGAAGTACAATTTTTGAGACACGCGAAGGAAACGCGCGCCCAACGCGTGCTAGCCCCCCCCCTCCCCCGCATCCCCCCTGTTTGTCGCACACCCCTGCAGTGTGTCACGTACGGCTGCCCCAGGGGTTTCATTGCATTGACGCGCGCCGGAAATTGCTAAGCAGCAGTCGATTTTCTGGAGCGCGCCCGTGATCGGGAGAGAGAGGGTTTGAGATCTGGAACAAATACAGGAACACCGGCGACCCCTAGTTGACCCTTGAGCGATTAAGAAACGAAGGAATTCGTCGAGTAGGACATGTAACTATTTATCTAATTTCCTGTAGCTGTCCGTCGCAGCATTTTAACAGAGATCATAGCAGGTCCTTGATTCCGATCCCTTACGCGTAAACGCGTTGTGATGCAATATCACACTTCCCTCAAAAGCGCAGAAGCGTTTTCATGACTTTGTTCACAGATAAATAACAGTAGTTAAGTGCTAAGTGTATGTAAGTAACGATTGGAACGCGCCGATCAACTTTGATGTTTCTCACGGGTAAAAGTCTCGTTATCTCTTGCTAAAGTGCTGGGCCAAAGTCTGCGATACTTAAAATCCCACAACGATGTTCAACAGGCTGATATGTTCGTGCCTTTTTCTTCCCCAGTGTTAAAAATAAAAACAGCCAAAATAAAATTCCTGAAAATCTTTGCATTTCCCATTGGGAACTAAGTTGAATGTTCAGGGAGGGAAAAGATTGTCAAGTCGTAGCGTTTCAAATAGGAATGAAAAGGCAAAGAATCTGTCTAAATAACGGGTGCTCTTAAGTCCGAATTAGTCGCATTGCGCGATGGTTTTTGTTGCTGATAACTATTTATGCGAGATAAAACCGGGTTATATCGGGGGCAAAGCGAGCCACAGTGTGTTCCGGCATGACTTGTCAACATGAAATGTACTGCACGCGCGGAATTTCCAAGATGGCAAACGAGAAGCTGTCAAGTGTCCTGACAATAACTCGCAATCCAATCGACCAATCAAGCGTGTCTCTTAACAATCGCCTCACAACGGGGGCGGAGAGTTACACAGGCAAAGTATTTGAGGGATTTGAACCGCAAACCCATGCCGCGAGCTATTATGGCAGCCCAATCCTTATTGGTTTATTTGCTCAAACAATGCACATATCAAATACAGCGATCTGCAGAGAAATAAATTGTCCAAATACTAGACTGCGTGTAAAATTAGAGACCTCGCATATGGAAATTGAAAACTTGCGGATTTCTTCGAAATTGTACTCGGCTTAAGCAGGCTTTGCGGTTTGCCGTCCATCAGGCAGACTTCCTATTATGGAACAATGCTATTGAAACTGACATGGCCGCGAAACTGACGAATTCAAATCAGGGAGAAACCGCTGCTGTTTGACTTACAGCGCTAAACATGGAGGCAAGTGGCTAAGAACGGTTGCGAAGTGTGGCTCGACGCCATGCCAAATGCAAAGAAGAAAACATGCGAAGTACCGCTTCCCCTGGGCTGGGAAGAGGCCAGAGACTACGATGGCAGAGTGTATTATATCGACCACAACTCCAAGAGAACGAGTTGGGTCGACCCTCGCGATCGGTGAGTGTAACAGAGCGGGTAGTGAACCGTAGCAAGTATGACCAACTCGATTGACATTTGCCCAAAGCTCAGGCGGCCATTTGCTTTATCCTGCTTCTAGAACTGTTATTCGGGTGTTCTACAGCTACTTTACGAAGCGAATGGCCGCATCTAGGGGCGAGAAGGGTACACTAATTTCACGGCGCTTTAAATCCTATGTGTGGTATCAAGTATGTATGCGAGTTATCCAAAAGTATTAACGCTATTTTTATGGAATTTACACATTGTTAGCGACCAAACGTTTAAAGCGAGACAGATCGGCCTTGTAAATGTACTTCTAGGATTCTGTTAGGCTTCTCCATGCCAAAATAAAGGATACAACTTCCTGGAGAGCTCGAAAGCTCCCCGAAAAGTCTGATAGCGTGCAGAAGATTCGTAACTGTCGCTTTATTATTCCTCTCGGCTTTCCGTTTTGAGCTTTATTATCCCCAAATATTTCAGTTATGTAGGAGCTTTTTCCCTTCAAAACTGGTCCAAATCCTATCTCCATTCTATCTTATTCATTTTAGAACTCAGAATTTCGTATCTGGCTAAGAAATGTGTTGTTTGCGTGAAACGTTATGATTGCAGCGAGATTTTACTTGTACAGTAAACTAATTTACTGGAAAGGAATCGTTATGTCAAAGTGTATGTAATACCAGAAATGGCTAATGCGATCACGTTGAGTTCTTTTCTCTGAAAGTCTTGTTTTTGGCGATGCAGAGACATTCTTACTTAGGTTTCTAGACCAAATGCTGCGTTTCTCGTCTCCTCTTATCGATAGAATTGTTATAGCCTTGTTTCTAAGGAGGTCTGCGTGACTATTAGCTCGCGTTCGATTCATCCTATATTGTTGGATCGATAGCTATGCCTGCCCTTTTAAGATATAATTGGGATTTAGCGCTTTAAGTAAATTTGTAGGCACGAATTGTGTTTTTGCCGGTTTTGAATCGCTGTAGACGCTTTTTCGTCTCTTCAGGGGACATCTTGTCGCAGTAAGCTTATAACTGGAGATAGGACATAACAACATATATTTTTAATGAAGGCTTATAAAAACACGTTACCCGCGTCTAAAAATAACAAATCCTGTCTAAAATGTTTCTCTCCAGGCACATTTATTTGAAATTATGTCGTCACTGGTCGCTTTTGATTCGCAAAATCACGGGAAACTCGTCGATTTTCATACAACGCGATGTGTCTGCTTCCCGACTTCATTTATCAACTAAAGTTATTTATAATTATTGCGTGGAGCTTTCACTAAATATCGATATCCTTTTCTCGGGGAATCAGCATATCGGTCGCATTCCAATCGAAGAGAAACTTCAGGAAATTCCGAGCTTGACACTTCGAACGATATTGAAGTTGTAGAATTTTATTTTATTTCTTTGAAAATGCACTTGCTGTTTGTATTGTTTTGACGGCAAATAAATTGAAATCAAACTCTGAAACTGTTTAGTCGTATAATTCAGTATGATATTTTATGAAGTTAAAATATTTTACCCTAGCAGGGTTGATATCTCGTTTTAGGTTATTGTTATCACTGTATTTTCCATTTCTGGTCTGGTTTGTGAAGAGAGCTAAGGAAAAACGTACCTCGACAATTTTTGAACAGAAGAATTCTACTTAGCTGGCTGATCTGTGGCACACTGCCAAAAGTAATTGAATTATTTATCTGTTTCATTCCTCCACGGCAATTACTGGTTAAACTTTGAACATGTTACTAGAAACAGTCACCAATGGTAAAATCTGTGGCTTTGCGAAAATTATTTGAAGTTTTCTGCACTTATGTCCTGACTGAAACATTCTTCAGACCATACGTAGACTTCCAGGCTTAAAAAAATGATGTTTTGTTAGGGAAATGAGATTAGTTTGAATCAATGACATTTATTTGATGGGATTTATAAGATCTTGCTGGAAGTTGTTTTTCTAATTCACCACAGAAGCAACCTCAGAATTTCACAGGAATGTATGACCATATTGTTGTCAAATGTTGCAATTTCACTCTTCTCAATTAATTACGCTCTAATGAAGGTCAACAATAGATATGCATCACTTCTCTGTCAGGTTAGCAGGTGGTGAAAACAATTTATTGCCCCAGATATTTGCTATGCAGATTTATTTTGAGCCTTGCTGGATTAATCCTTGTTTACTTTTTGCTGAATGTGTTTTTATTTCCAAATTTCTCATGTGAGTCCCTGGTCAGTTCAAAACCAAATTATTACCGATAACTTCACAGGGGATGTGATATAGAACTTTATTGGCTGTAAATGGGCTTATTTACAAGGTAGTGTTTGACTTCTGGGAGAATACATGCAAATTACCATAAAGGTTATCCATGGTTCAAAAGGCTTGTCCAAAATTCCTGAGCATCAAATCCAAAGATGTTCCACATAGCTCGCAAGTAGATAAGCTGAGTAAATATGTTGTGTTCTTATCTAGCATTAGTTTACCAACAAAGTACACAAATGATTCTGTAAAGCAATAAGGTTGTTTTCTGTATGCCACCCAGGGGTCTTGTGTTGGTGAATTATTGTTTCAAATAATTGTGTTCGCCCAGGTTAGTCGGGCCTATTGTCAATGCTGTGCGATATTTGTCAAGGGTTCTTCCCAAGACTGTAATATCAAGGATGTTTTGGTCTTCAGAATGTGCATATCTAAAATATCTATCTGAACAGAGGGGGAAAAAAATGTAAAGATTGTCTCCAGGCAGCATAATATACTTTGACCCAGTGTCACTAAACTTAATAAACCATGTATTGTTCAATTGAAACTATAATATTCTTGTGTCTAATTAATTTCATGTTCTGGAACTTTCTTGCTTAAAACAAATACAGATTGATGAACATTGACCATTTCAAGAAGTCTGTGAGCTGTTATATTGTTAATGCAATTTCAACTATTTCGGAGTTAACACACACTGTAGATGCATATGAAACATTCTAAAGAGGAATTTGTGAACACCCAATCCAGTACACTATTATTTCTGAAACAGATGAGTGCCTCAAAGACAGAAAGCATGACTGTCACATCCCTTCAGTAACTAAAACCTTAAATGTAAAATTAGCTCAGAATGTCTGGAATTCAATTCCAGAATAATTGCTTAAAGATGTTTATTGTATTGGGAAAGTAAGTAATAAAGTCTGCATATGAGCCAACTGTGGCCCATCAGGTCAAAGCTTATCCGTGTTTTGCGACTTGGAGTGTAAATACAATGTCATTTTAAAAACCTTTTTATTAATGTAACTGATTTCCATAAACATGTTTTAAGAATAGTTCTGAGAAGTTAGTGTGACAACATATTGATCCTAAGTTGCAAATTGATTATTTTTTTCTCTGATTTTTTCACCTATTTGCTGATGATGCATTTGTACAGTAAGGACATTGTGGGCATTGATTGTTGTCAGATATTTACATGAAAGCAATTTCGCAGGAGTGAGATTAACACAAGCTGATAATCAGAACAGGAAACTTTTAATTAAAATACATATGTTTTACATCGTTGTTTTAGCGAAGGAACATTTTAGTGTGGAAAATAATATTTGTTACAATATGTCATGTACATTTGTTACATGTTCAAATTATGTAATTTCCTGGCAATGAAAAGAACTCATACCAAGATGGACTTAGTAAAGTTACATTTCTTTTGGAACTTTAAAATCCAGGTCTTTTTTAGCCTGTAACAGCTGTTTGTGACTATCAATAGGACTCTTCCTGGATGGGATATTGATACCAGTGTGTACATCCACCTGGCATTACTTCAAATTGCCATGGCAAAAACAATAAGAAGGAACTTGATTCAGGTGATGTTAACACTTGTATGAAAAAATATCCTAACAACTTTTATTGTTTTTTTTTACAGGTTAACAAAGCCTATGACATTTGCTGATTGTGTAGGAAATGGTATGTTGAGTATATGTGCATATAGACTAACCAATCAATAACCGTGCAGCAATGTATTTGTACGGTATTTTTTATCAAGTTCAATAAATATTTATCACATTTTTTTAAGATAAACTTGTTTTCACTGGGTTACTGTGCGACTTTTTCGAGTTTGATTTTCTCTATGGTACTCTGTTGCTAACACAAAAGTGGGTTGCACACACAGTTCTTACCAGGTTCTTACCAGGGTTGCTTAAAAGCTTTGAGGTAGACAGCTTTAGATTGTCCATTTTGTTGTCTACTGTACATGTATTTCTAAAGAATCAGACAAATTCCCTAGCAGAGTTAGTGGCTAAGGTCATGAAGTAAAGAGTGATTTTCACCTGCACGGGCTATTTTTGACAACCCTGGCTTGCATTCCATTGTTTAACATTCTTCTCTAAATGCAGAGTTGCCATATGGTTGGGAAGAGCTCCATGACAAAGTTCTTGGAAGATACTTTATTGATCACAACACTGGTAAGAGTTTATACTTCTTTTTAAAAAACTTATTTGTTTAAGTTGGAAAAAGAAAAAAAATAAAATAACACAAATCTTTTTCAAATAGCTGTTGTTGCAGCTGAGTCTTCAGACAATTATTATTCTTTTGTTAGAAAGGCATGCAAACAAAGTGAAAAGGGTCGATACAAAGTAGACCCTTTTGCCTGGTTTGCATCTCGGGCTGCTGATAACTTCAATAACAGCATTTAAATTATGGCTTTAAGAGTTACTGTAGCCTGGATGCCTAATTTTTGGGTATTCTTCAAATTAAACCTTAAAACTTTTTTGGTCATTTGTTAGTTTACAATTTTTAATTTACAATTACATATGTTACATGCTCTTCTTGTTGCATTTTGTACTGGTAAGCTGGAGAATATGTAGTGTATAAATACAGCATCACAGACTTGTTATTTTTTGTAATAACTTAATTATGCTAAGTTAGTACCTACTTATATTTGTGAGGAGGCATTAGACAGTGACTCATTCTCAGGTAAATTTTTCCTGTTTTAGATTAACTCACATTATCTTTGGCTGGGATCTCAGTCACTTAACTAAGTGGCTATTCCGCCCCTTTTTGAGCACTCTCTCCTTTATAAATGGCTGTTATTATAATTATGTTCTATATAACTAACATTCTCTGCAGTGTTGCATGACATACAGGTATCTCTAGGTGAAAGAAGTAGAACACTTAAATTCCTCTTGGATCTGCACCAACATAAGTCTAAATTTGTTAAATATAGCACAAGATCGTTTACAAAAGTAAGCATCAGCAATTGCAGCTTCATTAACTACCCCAGCACATCAGGTGATTTAAAATTAGCCTCTTCAATAGACGTGGCAGATATTTATAGTTCCAATCATACCACAAACTAATTGTAGCTTCAGGCAAAAACATTTCTGATTTGTCTGAAGCTGCATATACGCTTCTTTCACAGAGCTAAAGGTCAGTCACATGCCACCTTGTAAACATGTTAAATTAATTAGGATACTTGGGAATGCTTCTTTATTCAAAGCATTTGCAGGGCAGTGGGAATTGTATGAAAATATTCAATTTGACAATGCCTTTTGATGCATTTTCTTTTTGCCATTAGGTGCGCAACAGGCAGAAGACCCTAGAATACAATGGCGGAAGAAGCGGGAAACTATGCTCTGTGATTATTTGGCAGTTGCACAGTCTGACTTATTGGTATGAATGTTATTGCTTGTGTTCTACCATGCGCAACTCAGGGAATGTCAAAACATTCTTATTATTAATATCTCAGTTTTATATTTATCAGTGCACTCGTTTAGGTGCATTTCATGCCAGGAAAGGTTTCTTTGCAGTTTATTTTCTTTATTTCAAATGTGAAGTCCCCCTTACAAATTAAACACCCAAAGGAACAGGAGTATTTTGTGACAAAAACACTAAAAAGGAGCTGATTAATGGTCAAGCTTGACCTCCTTGCCTTAAATAAGGCTTTCAAAATTAATGTTTAACAATATAGCCCAGACAATTTTTGAAAGTCAATAAATAACTTACATGTAAGATAATATGTTTTTGTATAATATCAAGTTCAGGAAATAAGGTATCAAAGAAGTCAACAGTTTAGCCCAGGTGTTTATTTATGAAATAGTCAGTAGTTGTATACTAAATGCCTCAGAGAATGCTCAAGAATCCCTGGTATTTTAAAAACATAATTATGTATTTTTTATTGTTTAGTTCACTTGATAGCTAATATTATCTGCAGCAAACATATCACAAGTGTGACCACAACTGTGAAGTATTGCATTTCAAATTACAGGCTAAGCAAAATATGTTAGATGTCAAGAAGCAAAGGCTAAATGTTGCACGTGAAGAGGTAAAATTTGATTTCCCTACTAAAAAAGTTGTTTCCAATGAAATAATGTTTAATATGTTATATTTATTGGAAATCCTTGTTTATTTGCATGAATTTTTGAAATAAAGATTTTAAGTTCATTTTATTTTACTTCTTTCTGCTGTTGGTAACCAGATTAGGAAAGACTAATCATGGCAACTTACTTGTCAACACATGTTCAGTAATATTGTGTAAATTTCAAGAAATAAATACATGTGCAAATAAAGTTCTTGTTGATTAGCATGAATTTTCAAAATAAAGATTTTATGTTATTTTTCTATTTTCTGCTGTTGGTAACCAGATTAGGAAAGACTAAACATGGCAACTTACTTGTCAACACATGTTCAGTAATATTGTGTAAATTTCAAGAAATAAATACGTGTGCAAATAAAGTTCTTGTTGATTAGCATGAATTTTCAAAATAAAGATTTTATGTTATTTTTCTATTTTCTGCTGTTGGTAACCAGGTGAGGAAAGTCTAGACATGCCAACTCAAATGTCAGCAGATGTTCAGTAATATTGTGTAACTATATGCAGCTTTAGTAAGAGTAAAATTTAAACAATGTTATCAACTCAAGACTAATCCTATACACACATTTGCACAGGTTCAGTTTTGGACATCAGAGCTGGAGAAAATGCAGAAACGCCATGAGGGACAACCAAAGCATGTAAAACAAGGCAGCTTAAGTTCTTCCTCATCAAATTCAACAGTAAGCTCCATTGCAAGCAAGTATGATGTGAATCAACTCAAGAAGGAGATATCTCAAGCCAAGTCCAGGGTATGCAATAATACTCCAGACATTTTGTTTTGGTTGATCTTGGGAAAGGCAGCATGAAACAGGCCTCAGGAATGATGCTGTAGTTTCACTCATGAGATATACAAACAAGGCATTTTTACACAGGAATGTAGCTTAAGAGCTGGCTAATTTCACCAGCTAGAAGAGAGATTATCACCAGCTGAAATTTACCAGTAAACAAAACCTTGTGGTGATTTTAAAGGTGTGCAGCCCAGAAAAGCCAGGCGAGCTTGTTTTTATGACCTGGCTTAGTTTTAGCTACGTGTGCATCCCTGTTTACAAGACAAATTTGATCCCTGCTTCTGGATTATTGAAACTTCCATGTGTTATCATCTCTGGGCAACATTTATGAGATTTTATTGTAAAATTGCTTGTCAAATGACTATTACAGGTCAACTTGTTAACCTCAAACTTTTGGTAATTTAGGTAGCAGAGTGAGACTACATGTACATGTTAAAGCTATATTGAATTTTATATTTAATATTCAGAACACAATGTTCAGTTTCACCAACTATCTCAACTATGGGAAATAAAAAAAGTTTTCAAAGTTGTTCAGCTTTTGTGACACATTTACTACTTTCTCAGGTTGAAGAACTCAAAACAGAAATGGATGTTGTTTCGGGTGAAGTTCAAGCGCAGGAAGAAGGCTACGAAAAACTTAAAAAAGTTGACCGAAAATTGTCTTCCCATCGTGGATGCAAAAAGGAGGATGTACAAGTTTTAGTAGAGGAGATACAAAGCATGCAAAGAACATTGTTTGTCAAAGAACAAGAGAAAAATGATCTGATACAAGCCTTGCTGAGACTCAAGGATAAGTTGTCACAACCTGATTCTTCAAATGAGGTGCGTAGTGGAGATTCTCTGATGCATGTGGGTATAATGTTAGCATCAATAGACAAGTGGTCACTGCTAACCTCTTTGGGTTGGCTTACGTTTGGCACATGACACCTGGGCCTAGTTTTTTGAAGGCTGGATAAAGCTATCTACCAGATAAACTGCTAGCCAGTGGATAAGTGTTACTATATCAAAACAAACCATGCTTACCCGCTGGATAGTGAGTTATCTGGTAGACAGCATTATCCTCCTTTCGAGCAATCCGGGCATGGGGTTTTGCAAGTTAACTGAAAGTAGTTTGCTGTTGGAATCAATTAATTAGTGGTATCAGAAATTAAATTGATTTAGCACTCTATTAATCTCAATAATGCAATTATTTCGTTTCAGTTATTTAATGAATTTATATGTTTGTTAAATTTATTTACCTACTTCTGTTTATATATGTGTGTATGTTTGCTTCAAGTCAACGTCTATCAGTTGATGACTCTCTTTGTTTTTGCCTCCACTGGAATATTTTGATGTTTTAAGGAAAAATAACATGTCAGCTGCATAATAGATGGAACGGAAAATTTAAATCAATGATGTTGTTGATGTAAAGAAAAGCAAATAATATCAAAAAGGTTTTTCGCTCGGACATAACAGGCAAAGTGTTTTTTCCTGTGGTCAAAAGGCATTTCCTTTTCATTCCTAAGGATTAAAAATAATCTAGATTGATGATAATCTCTTAATCGGCTATTAAATGAGCTTAAATTTAATTAAGATGGACAAAAATACTTGTTGAACAAAACAGGGACAACGCAATTCATGTAAATGGAAGTTGAGACAGCCATTAGCATTGTATATGAGGTTATAATGCAATCTGCTGTAAGCCAACTTAATTTGTCAACTGAGTTCATTGAAATTGGATGAGGGGATATAAAACACTTTCATTTAATTGATATATTTTGTATGTTGACTTTGACTTCTAACAAGTTTAATTTTCTGGTGCAGCTGTTTTTTATTATTATTGATGTAAGAACGATGTCAACAGCTTCATGTTAATAATAACCAAATATTCCATAGAATTGAGCTTAATTTGATAAGCTTATTTTACCAACACCTTAATTAACCTCGAACTTATTTGAAAAAAAAAACTAACATAGTGCGTGTAGGTAATCTTAAATTTCATGTACAAATTTGTCATTGTGTTAAAGAATTCAATCAGCGAGGTGTTGATCTGTGCATTCCGCAATGCCTAAATACCAAGCGCCGATTGGAACCGTCTTTCTCTCCATTTGTAATGAACACCTCACCTTTATTCAGGTCAGAGATGACTCCACTGGTGTTGGAACAAGTATTGGATCCCAAACAGACCTCGGTTCAGACTCGGCCATTGAACAGCTCCCAAGACGGGACAAACAAGAATTAAGAGCAGAGTATAAAGAAGCTCTTAAACACGAATCGAAACTTCAAACCGCGATAACACGCCTGGACGAGAAAATTACCCAGGTCATGGCGGATGACAACAATTCCAGGCCCATGTTGCTTCAAGAAAAGGAAGTTCTGCTCGAAGAAATTCGTCGCCTGAATTCTCTTGTGAGAAGCGAAGGAGAAAAGGTAAGGAAACGTCTCCTCAGGCATGTTTTTCTGCAAAGTTCTTAGAGAGAGAGAATTTCGTTTCCTTTCAAAACTTTCGTCTTGGGAGAACCTCACACAACAGCCACCACTGGGAAATGCTGGGTCACGTGACATTCGGAGTTTTATCAAGCTCATGCGCGTTGCATTATGGGATAGCAGTGACGAAAGAACTTCGGATACAGTCGGAACTTCCCCGGAACGATTATGTATCTTACGATCTAATTGTACAGATTATGACGTTTATGCGAGAGTCCTCGGTCACGGCGGTTTCATTTGGTTGTTTTGCATTTCTGTTGAACTAACGTTTGCCTACCATTTCTTGCAGCAAAAACTTGAAGTGGAGAAGGACAAACTTGCAGCTGATCTCGACTCGGCTCGAGAACTTTCCCACCGAGTAATAGCTGACAGAATCCAGCTGCAGGCCGAGAAGTCGATGTTGGTTCACCAGCTTACGGAACAAACCAAACTGACAAACCTTCTGAACATGCAGTTGAGAAAGTAAGATTTTGTTTCTTTTGATACTTCTTATCCTGAACAGAACTGCCTTTGTGCAGCATAACAGCATGTACTACACGAAAGTCACGACCACGGCCCTTAATTACTGTACTCGCAAACGGGTTTCATCCAATGACCTCAGGTAGTTAGAATCACCTTGTACATCGTAACAAACACTGCCGTATAAAAGCACTGTTCAGTGGCTTTGATGTAAATAGTCGCACGCTAAGATTTGGTCTACTAGCTTTGATTAAAGGCAGAACCACTCAGTAAAAGCTCAGTAAAACGTCAAACAGAAAATAAACAGCACTACTTGGAATTGCTCAATGGCTTTCATTTCCATGCGTTACAATGAGATTTTATCTACAAAACTGCCTCGTGCAGGGTAATCATTAGTGAGGGTTGGTTGGTGAACGCAAGACGTAATTTACACTCATTTGTTCGTCTTGACAGTATCTCGGGCAGCACCCCGTCAGTGTCTTCTTGCTCAAGCCGCGGATCGCTATCGTTATCTGGGAGCCGAGGCTCCTTATCAGCCTCAAGCCGAGGCTCCGTAAACTCGCTCAACTACCCCGACCTGAATCACAGTGGAGGAAACGACGCGTTCAACCTTCGCGAGCTCCATCAACGCGTCACTGACATGCTTCAAGGGATGTCCCGAGATCCCGCGTGTCAGCCGATCTATGAAGTGCGGACGACAGGTGCTGCTACAAGTTACACGCCCACTAATGGTCGAGCGAATCACCCCAGCGCCAGCAACTCGTCCCAGGTTTCGCTCTCGTCACGTGATTCGATTTCCTCAACGCACTCGCCGCCGATCTCTCCGAATACTTCCGATCGTTCTGCGACACACTCGCCGGCCACTGCTTGTATAGTGGCAAGTGAGGGAGAGAGTACGGCTGGTCTGGATGGGACTGACTTGGAACGGAGCTCTTTGCCTCAGGTTTGTGTCATTCCTTTAGCCAAGTAATGCGCTTGTGAAAGCCAACGATCGTGAAAGAACTATCTGATAAAATTATTTACCCGCCCGCCCCCGTTTGAGGTTGTTTTATTCAAGAATTTAGTGTCATATTATTCTTCCTACCCTCCCAAATCCAGCTCTCTTCTTGATTTGATTTGTTCTCATCTTTCTGCAGGCTGAAGGGATACCTGTCCAACAAAGACTTCGACTATTGACCGCAGACTCAAAATCAAGCGAATCGATCAACTCCATTCCGTTCATTCCGATGTCTCCCATCACGGAGGGAATCCCAGCGCTTCCGCTAAGACACTGCGAAATCCACCTTCCCCCGACCGGAACACGACCCGTCACAGCCGCTCCCTCGGACGAATCCGTGGCGGCGGACAGCGGAGTGTTCGACGCGTCGCAAGAGAATTTGAAAGCGGCGCAAAGAGGCGACTTCGACGAGGATGCTTCGGAGACTTCGCAAATCAAAATTGGGCTGAATTACGACGTGGATCGCGAAGCTCTGGTCGTGTGTATTGATCAAGCGAAGGGTCTCAAGGCTCTCGGCAACTCGACGCAGTGTAAGGCGGTGCTCGCGAAAGCAGTGCTTTTGCCGAGCGCGCCCAGCGAGAGCTGCCTCTTGGAAACGAAACCTTGTGATTACCAAGACAGCCCTGTGTTTGGAGAGCAGTTCCACATTCCTGTTCCCGAGGTAAGAGGAGCAGCAAACGTCACAATATCCACAAGCAGATTCTCCGCAGTGGTATCGCTATAGCCTGCAGTGCAGGCGTATTATTGGCGCACGAATTAGGTTGCCATCTTGGATTTTGCTAGTCTCGCTACTTTCTTACAATACTATTTGTCAGAATTTGGACTGTTTCCTTGCAGTGACCATCTTCTAATACGCTTGACTGTGTAGTTTTACGCACAGGAGAATTTAGATCTTGATATCTGTTTTCTCTTGTAGAGCAAGCTGACCAGCAAAACCCTCCAAGTGAACGTCCTTATTGTTACCAACTATGAAACGGAAGAACTTCTGGTAGGTTGACGCTTTGACTTCTGCTTGGGAGGGGTGGGTCCGTAAAATTTACGAGAGCGACAGAGCGTCAGAGTCTGAAAACGGAAAACGGAAGATTATGTTCTGTAAGGCGTCAATCGCCTTTTTTCCAGTTAATTAACTACTTTTTTTAATTACAGGGTGGAGCGCAAATCAGTCTTGCTGATTTCGACATTCAAACTCCAGTGCGATTTCGATGGTACAACCTCTTGAGCTGTGCTGTAAGTCCGCATTTTAATTCGTAATTCTGCAGGTAGCTTACTACTGAAGATTAACGTATTCAGTACCCATTCCTTGGAGTCTTCCTAAATTTTGCTTTTGTCGTTTGTTATGTGCCTTGTTTTTCTCGAGTTAAAGTCCGCCCAAACGCTTTCAAGCATTGAATGGTACCCTGAAAACGACATTTCACGGTGCTGAATAAATAAACGACCGTCCAATTTGCATTGATTGGCATCTTCAGTATGCATGGCGTAAATATTGTCGGGCTTAACATGAATTTTGTTTTGCCTGCAGTTCTTCCAGTCAGCGGCTGCCAAGTATCAGCATGGCAAACGCAGTACTACGGCGCCGCCGATTGGCTCGCTATCAATGGACAGCGTTCTTGAGCCAAAACGAGGCGGCAGTTTACGACCAAGCTCATGGGTGAGTTTACAATCAAATGGCGAAGTAAAAAAAAAATAAAACTCTTTTTACTGATTGCATTTCTAACACACATTTACCCATCTTTCTTTTTAACTCAAACAGTGCGAAGGCTCGACATTTAGCTTGGAATCGGCGGTTGCTGGATTTGAACGCATGCCTTTTAGATCAGTTAGCCAAGAGGTGCTCGACCAGGTGGTGGAAAGTCTACCTGTCCGAAAACATACCGCTGGAAGGCCGGTGGAAAGGGCGCAGTCCCAGGGTGACAGTGTGATCAGCGGTGGGTCTCTTCAGGATAGAGACAGTGACTTTGATAGATCGCCCATGAATCGGCCCAGACCTCCGATGTTGAAGACTAAGTACTCGCGGAAGTTTTCCGATCCTCAACCGCTGGGTTCGTTCCCAGTCCACGTAAGTGTAGCATCTGGAATGGTTTACTCAGTGTTCGTTTAACTTCCAGCGCTAAGACGTGTAGAGCATGATTCGTCTGAGTTCTGTAGAGTTTTGAAAATTGGCCTGTGTAGTGTGATCGTCCGTGTGATTGACGTTTCGACAAGTCATCTTCGAAGTCAAGACTAGACTCCGAAGATGACTTCCGCTCAGGTTGTCGAACGTCAGCCACCAACAACAGTTATTTTCACACTATGCGAACTACTGATACTCCTGGGTTCAAACCGTTTACTAAGTTTTGAAAATTGTTGGTGCAACTTGGCAGAAGTCCAGAATTCTGGCCGGGGGAGTAAGCTCTGGTGGATCAGCATCCCATTTGGGGGTGGGGTAGGGTGGTAGTGGTAATACTCCTAGTCGCTTCGTACTACAGAAAAACATTTTCTCTTCATGATCTCTGTCATTTGTTTTCCTCTACAGGGAGTAGATGACGAATTGCCCATGATGTCGTTGAGCCGCCTGTTTTACGACATCAATTTAAACCGCAGCAATTCAGACTGCACCACGAGAAAAACAGAAGGCAGTCCATTCGTTAGAATGTCGGTCGAAAGAACGAGCATGCGAAGGAAAAAGGTAATTTTAATATGGAATGACCTAAACAAACTGCAATTTTAAATCTGCAAGAGTCTGAATTCAAAGTAGCGACTGAACGAAGTCGCGTCTTGAAACTTCCTCAAATCATTAACCATTGTTATTTCTTTTTAGTTAATTGTTATCTCGATATTTGTCTTCCTGAAAAAACAAAAATTAAGGTCTGAGTTCTGTCGTGACATGAAGTTCCGTGAGTGTAAGCATCGATAGCTGTACTTATATATTCCGCTTGCCCAAAATGGCATCATTCGATATAACATTGGTCTTGTTTTCTTTTTCCACTTACAGCGTCCGATGTCATGGCAGGGGATCCAGACATACCAACAGCTCAACCCTCATTTGGAGGAAGGCCACGTGCGCACAGCTATGGATCTGGAATTTCACCTCGAAGCCTCTAAAGCAAAACAGGTTGGTAAACCATTACTGAGTCCAAACAAGTGAGGACAATGCCCCATATAGGCCTTATTACCAAGGGAATCCCTCTCAAGGTATTTCTACATCAGTTCCGGTTTCGGGAAACCCAGGACAGTCTGCAAATAGCCAATCCTGTTACGCGGATTTTACTTACGTGGACAGCCGGAGCGACTTTACACGCAATGTCATCCTCCACGAAAACATCCACGCATCGCGCGTGGCAAAATCCTCGGAAAGACTGGGACAGAACTCAATCCAAAAATAGCTTAATTGAAGCTTTGGAGGGATTACCTTGGTAATAATAGCTATGATGGGGAATAAACTCTTTGAGCCTTCATCCTCTGTTGGTCCCAAGCTTTAGTTCCCTCATAACAGACATAGGCTTTTCAGTATTGAAAAAGAAGCGTGAACAAAATCTAACGATTTTTGTACTCCTGTTTTCAGTTACAGGTAAACGATGAAATTCGAAGGTTATCCCACCTGAAAAAGCGAATCGAGGAAGCCATTGATGAGGGATCTACTGAGATTCCCAAGTGGCTCGAGGAGAGCGAAGAGTATCAAACTCTCCTGAGGGATGTAGAGGTTAGTCAAAATACGAACTCTCCTTAGCGATTGAGATAGACTTCGGTTTTATATGTATTGAGAATTTGGTTTTGCATCCAGTTGATGTCCGTTTATGGCGGTATCGTTATCATAAGGGGAAATTAATTGTCGAATATTCTTTTCTAACATACCATTGAAGCGCAATTTTAACATAAATTTCGCTTCCAAAATAATCTGGGGACGAAGTGTACTGCAAGAAAATACTATTCAGTAGCTTCCATTTGAATAGTCACACAGCGGGGTTTCGTCCACTGACTTGAAAGTTTGAACGAACTTGTTCAGCATAACTAACAGTGCTGCATGAAAGTACTATTCAGTAGCTTCCATTTGAATGGTCACACCCTAGGGTTTCACCAGCAGACTTAAAACTTAGAATTACCTTTTACTGCATCATAAACATTATCCAATGAAATTACTGCTCAGACTGCTTAGAGGGTTTCATTTGAATTGCCACACTCCAGATTTCCATGAATTTACAGACTGATAAGATAGACCACCCACTTTACATGACAAAGTTTGAACCTCAGGGGAGAGAAGAGTTGGCTTAATTCGCCAGTGTTGAAGATTTGAAATTGTTGTGCGTTGTTTGACTTGGTCTTTGCGTTCTTTCACAGGGTTTCAAAAGTCTGAACCTTCACGGCCACCGAGGAAGAAGCCCTTACTCGAGAAAAAGCCACAAGTCTTTAAGGTGAGCAGAATTTGGTGATAGAGCGGTTTTCCGACGAGTTTGTGTTTGCTGTGTGTTGGCTTTACGTATAAGATTGGCTAACTTTGAGGTTGGATAAAAATCATGTCCAGTATGCCTCAGCCTTTAAGGACGAGCGCGTTGAGTCAGATGCAAAGCTCTAAAAAACCGCAGCTTTTCGGCGAGCGCGGAAATGAGGGCGGTGTGTAAACGCGATCGTTCCAACCCCCCGCAGTTATTATTGTGCTTGCGGTCTCGACGAACTTTTATAACACAAAATAGACGTCCTCTGGACAGACTGCTCTTATACCCCTCATAGGACTTCTCGGCTTTCTCACCATCTACGGAACTTATAAGCGGCGTAGATCCAAATGAAAATAATTATCGCTTGTTTACACTGAGTGATGTCTTCTGGTAGGTACTTATAAGCCCAAGCTACTTTGTCTCTTAGATTTACTGAACGTAATATAGTCTAAGTTGTATGAAGAATTGTTTGGATCGTTTTTTTTTTTTTTTTCACCTTGTGTACCTTTCTCAACAACAACATTTTCCAGGTTTAGCTATTTCGATATGTGGTGCTAATTCCATTCCTTGACTTTGTTTTAGGGATAGACTTAATCCTCTTCCTCAGAAGCCAGTAGTAAAGTCGCCTGTCACGCCCAGTGTTAACGAACAACACTGGGTATAAAACACTGACTGAGGAAAATGGGAAAAGACAATGATAAGCTACAGAAATAGTGGAGTAACTAGTTTAACCCAGAGACGTTTTCGGTTTATGTAAAATAATTGCGTAGCAACAGACAAGAATTGTTTGTAGAAAGCGAGCAAAGTATAAAAAGGTATTCTTGAAATGAAATGTTGTGTATTTCCGGCGTCATATTGGCTAGTATTTGGCCACTGCAGCTACTGGTTATTTTTCGTGGTAGTGTTTAAGCTAAGTTTGGATTGAATTGTCATGAACTAAGAGCTTTCAAAAAGTGTAGTTTAAGTTATCTTTAAGAGAAACACTCTATAAAGCAAGCTTTGTATTTTTGTAGCTTTGTAACCTGAAATGGTATCTTGTATTTGGTAAGTTTTTGTATTATGCCGAGGTGACGTGTTTCCTTCCACTCTGATTGCAAAGATTTTAACAAATGCACATTATTCTTTTTATTCCATCGTAGTTGAGACCTTTTCAATCTCTTAAAAGTTGTGTTAAAATCTTAAAAAGTGAAGTCGTTTCTTGTAAATACTAATGTGGTAGAACAGTTAGACTTAATGGTAGGCCGATATTGTCTGCTTAACTATTAACCTCGGTATCGCCCAGGATGTCTTTGCGTTATCTACCCAGGTATATATTATCTGGTTAACAGATTTCTAAAAGCCCTTCTTAAGGAGGCACTCGACAATGTGCACATTAAAAGTGACAAATATTCACAAAATAAGCGACTTAAACACGTTATAATTGATGTCTTGCTAAATTCGAATATAAGCCCTACAGGTCAGTAATTTCTTAAAATTTTGTGTACCTAAATTTGTTCATACATGGGTTGTATATATTTATTTATTACCGTCATACACCTATATATTCCATTTGTGAAGAATAATATTTTAATATATGGCATTATGTACTCTGGATAACCTCTTCAAAAAAATGACCAAGTACGGTCATTTTGTTTGGTATATATAAATTCATTCGTTTCGCTTGTAAACGAATAAGGTAAATAAAGAGAAAGCATTATTTTGCAGAATATCAACTGAGTTTTCACGTGTTTGATTTTGTTCATGTTTAGATGGGTGGAAGTCAGATAAATAACTTCTAAAATAGGGAAGTCAGGAGGAAGTTTGCTTTCCTCCGTCTTTCGTTCCACGCGTAACACGCTCCAGAATCCAGATTCTCAATTTTACAGAGCACATGAAAGGAGCTACGTCACGGTTTGCTCATCTTGTAAAGTTTAGCCAAAATTTTTCAAGTTCGTCGTTTGTAATCTGTGTTAATCTTCTCTATCCTTAACCATCCTTGTTCCTTTATGGTTTATTATTATCTTTTCGGTGTTGTACCATCTTAGTTGACTACTAAGATAAATAACTCAAAATACCGTGACTGAGCTCCTTTAAAACAAGTATTTTGGCGAAGAAGTAGAAGATGTGGGGGAGGGCTCCATCCACGCCCAACTCACCCCCACCCCCTTCCCACCCCTTTGTACGACGGTGGAGGTATGTGTGTGCATGAACGTCCGAGGGATAAAACACGATATACCAGCAAAGACACTGCTGTGCATGTCCCTTGAAGAAGTGGCGTGTACACGAAAGAAAGAAAGACAGACAGTACTTTCGAAACCGTATAAACTCTTCCACTTTCTTCAAAATTAATTCCCGCGAACTAATTCACAGGAATAATTTTGTTACACGACCGTAGCGAAGAAACTAAGGAACTTAAGTTTCCAAAAAAGCACACTTTGCTTCTTATTATTTTAAATGACTTTATACACAGTTCGGTGCCCTTTTGATCGCGTTTTCTTGTCAGAGAAGCGGATCATTAGTCATGACGACAATGTCTCCCTTTTTGTTGCTTATTTTAAATATGGATTGAAAATCCCACACCTTTCCATCGTGAACGTTGATCGGACAGAGATAATCCCCGATATACCTACCCACATAGCCACCGCCCACTTGAAGAGTGTTTGGGGGCAGTTTATCACCCCGCCTCGCTTCAATCACGTCAAATCCGGTGTCCATCAGTAAATCTCCGCTCAGTTGTTTCGTGTATTCATCAAACATAGCGCGCCAGAAGTCCAACCGGCCATCCTTGGTTTCCACAAAGCAAAGCTTCCCTTCGGAGCGCCCGAAATACATTTGTCTGGATGAATTGACCTTATTGGCTTGCATGGCTTGTTCCGGAATAGGATCGCCTTGTGTATGAGGTATCCACAGTGGACAAGGATTCGATGGCTGAATATTGATGCCATTTTTGTCTCCCATAATGGCGACGCATCCGTATTCTGTAGGATCCACAAGCATGTCCGTCACCCACAAGTCATAACCATCATGAACCGAGGCGTACATCGGGGGACTGGCACGACTCACAACGCTGAACCGCTTGGGAATTCCAGGCTGCAGCAAACAGAATCCTGCTTGGATCAGAGTCGGAAATAGCCTTTCTTTTCGCTGCTTTTGAGGACTTCCTTCAATTGGTCCAGTAGGCCTGTTACCTGTAAGTTGTGTGTATGTCTCGGTGTCACCAAGCTTATCATCTCGCAGACGCACATAAAGGTGTTTAATGCCGCCAGTTTTGTTTGTCACATAGGTGTTGTAGGGGGCGGACGAACCTAATGAAGGTGATAAAACATAGTATTACCAGATCGACACTTGACACGCCTAGATGTTGAAAATACCGTAATGAAAACGTAAGATATAGGAGGTACTGAATGGTTGTCGGTTTGTCTGTCTTTTTGCTGGCCTAGTGGCTTGTTCGTCCGTTTGTCTGTCTATTTCTCTGTTTAAGTCTCTCTGTCTGGCTATCTCTCTGTCTTTCTCCCTTTCTGTCTCCCCGGTCCGGCCAGGTCGGGTATGGTGGCTCTGTGTATTTCTGCCTATCTGTCTGTCTGTCTGTCTGTCTGTCTGTCTGTCTGTCTGTCTGTCTGTCT
>Ga0126338_10000171_pt1 | contig 27872 bp, 17 predicted proteins | sample OrbCmetagenome_2_FD_92529 | JGI IMG/M metagenome (GOLD analysis project Ga0126338, IMG submission 92529) | Coral microbial communities from Petempiche,Puerto Morelos, Mexico - Orbicella C C metagenome | ecosystem: Host-associated > Invertebrates > Cnidaria > Coral | place: Petempiche,Puerto... | reverse complement strand
TGTTGAACCGTTATTTTCTTGTCACTTGATAATGATGTCATGACGACATCGAAACGTTGTGTAAAATTTCTATCGCTCATTTTTATTTTGAAATGTTTATCGAAATTTAATCTCATTCAAATATCGCTATCAAATTCCCTGAAAAGATCAGTGAAAATAGCAAGGTTTGACTGAAAAATTGGACAGGAGACTAAAAATAAGTGAAGGAGTCTAAAACGACTAATTACAAAAAGAGCGCTTCCAAATCTAGATTTCAATTTTTATTTCATTTTCTCGATCGACGCCCGCGAGTAAACAAACGAGTTGCTGGACAACGCAGCTGAACCGAAGACATGTAGTGCAGTAACGGTGCTCGCAGAAATGAATGTACCGAGGCATTTTACCAAGAATCGGCTAACAAATTATTAAGTAGTTACTGCATTCAAAATAGTTAAGTTACTCGGTACCATTTCCAGTGCAACAACAGTCAAGTAATTTACACACATTTCGCTGAAGAACTAGTTCCTAGGAAACGCAGCACCTGGGTATACAACAATAACAATATGAGAAGACAACATTTGATCAGCCAGACAAGGAGCAAGTCCGTAATGTCACTGTATCCCTAACACCTAGAATATTCCAAGATTATATTTCGAATGACCCAACACCTAGTTCTTTAAACATTACCATTACCTTTTTATCCATTATTACTCACGAATATATATGGTTGGGAATTTATATCTTGCTTGCATTTTTATTGTTTTACACAATGACTTGGTGTCACTGAGTAGTCTTTAAATAAATAAATAAAAAAATAATGTTACAAGTTATTAGTTAGGGATGCTGAATTTCTTTCATTTTTTAAGGTTCTTTCAGTCGAGCCAGATCGTCGCCGAATGCTGTTGACTCACAAGAAGACTCTAGTGGAGTCCTCTCATCCTCTTATCACTGATTTCAGTGATGCTAAGCCAGGAGTCAGCTCTCACGGTTTCATTACCACCATCAAAGACTTTGGCTGTCTTGTGACATTCTATAATAATGTCAAGGGAATTGTGCCTAGAACTGAACTTGGGTGAGTATTGAAAATATTGCCATTATAATAATTAAATTATGTAAAAAAGGGTTAGAGTACTACACTGTCAAATGGTCTGCACTGGCAATGCCCTTAGGTCGAAGCGACCAGTCGTGATACTTCATTTGTGCTCCTCTGGACGGGGTGCTACATTACCTACCTATTTATTTTCAATCATTAGCCACAAGTTCGTAACTTGTCATTCACGAACCATATCTTAGTTAATTAAGAAAAAAGAAAGAAAAAAAGTTGGTCAAACAATTAGCGTGTAAAGAAGCTGTAAGTTGTGTTGTAGGCAAGTCCCAAAGTATTTATTTGCACATTATTTCTGTCAGGTTAACTAAATGCCATTAAAGATATCAATAATACTAACAATATGTGTACTGTATCTGCTTTGAGCATATGTGTAGCAGTTTGCTTAGTCGAAGTGTGGCTCTTGAATCTAATTAGGGTTGTGTCTGTCTTAAACAGTGGCTAACTAATCGTTATCAAATCATGCTGATAACTCACACCATAGAATGTTTGTCGTATTTTTGGAATGAACAGGATTCCAGCTGATACTGATCCTCGAAGTGCGTTCTACATTGGTCAAGTGATGTTGTGCCATGTCGTCAATTGTCAGCCTGATCAGGCCAAATTAAGAATTTCATTTAAGGTATAGCACTCAAACCACAACCTACCAAACTAACTGTCAATTTTCAGCTGTACTAGGATTGGGATATTTCAGAGAATTGTTATTCAAGCTAACAGAGCTGATTCGATCTTCCAAGTTTGTACACTCTCTCAATCTAGAGTTAGAATGTTACATGCTCTACATTGACAAACTTTCCGTACTGTGTTTTTTCATTTCTTTCCTCTAAGCTCTTAGGATTCTCGTTATTTTGGTTGCCTCGCTAAACTATATTGTTTTTCACAAGTGTCCAATTTCGATATCACTCTTGGACTTTGATGTGTTGTAGAGTACAAGGCTCACTGTATGTGTCACTGAAACTGTGTTTGTATGCTTGCAGACAAGCTCCAGGCCTGGTCCTGCTCTGGAGGATGACAAAGCAGTAGGGGCTGTAAGTATCTCGTTGCAGGCCTTTGAATAGCGAGTGAAAAAAGGCGAGGGGTTGGGGTCCCAGTCCCCAGCATTTTTATCACTCGCTGTTCTTTACTCTGCTCTCTAACTAAGCCATCGCCTGGAACATCTTAGAGCTGTAACTTGATTGGCCAACTCCACGCACCGTGTTATTATATCTAAATTCAAATTCATGGCAACGCCATGTTGAACTCTTTGCACCACATTGTGAACGTTCGTCAACCGCTGGGTACAAAACACGTAACCCACCATATTAATCACAACAATTTTAATTTTCTATAGAGGAGACCTCACTGGATGTAATAGATATGGTACATACATGAATGAAGCGTGTTAACTAAACTCGCATTTCAAAGAGCTTTAAGTTTGGCTCAAATGTCTTTATTTTGTATTCGTTTTTCGCTTAAAGCACTTTCTGTGCTCTCCTTTTTTTTGCTACAGTTGTTAGAGGCCGATGTGGTGGGCAGTACCCCTGAAGGCTTGGACGTCTTAGTTCATTCCGGCGGTGCGCCAGCATTTCTTCCAGTTACCCATTTGTCTGACCATCTGAGTAACTGTGAGGCTCTTCTTTCTGTGTACAAACCCTCAACTAGATTGACAAATGTTGTTTATTATGGCAAGAGCAAGGACAAGTCTATTGTATCCTAGTTTGTTCGTAATACATGTATATCACAAATTGCAGCTAATGACGTTTAGTAGGTTTGATATGAAACACGAGAAAAGAAGCGTTCTTATTTGGTTCGCCTTTGGGGAAATCTATCTTCCACAGCCCTCATTTTGAATGAGGATATCTTAAGGCTTCTATAAACCCAGATATATATCTAGACTTCAAAGACATCAGTGGGACCTATATGGCAACCTTTGAGCCTAGGGGTCTATGGGTGACTACTAGACGAGAATCACAACTAGAAAGAACGTGATAACCAAGTTTCAGTTCCCTGGAGTGTAAAAATAACATAGCTCTTCAGCAACTAAGAGTAGACGACCAAAATTAGGACCCATGGACCCCAGGTGCAAAGGACTTATCACTACAACATATTACAGATAGATCGTTTTCGTATTCACGGTATTGGACTGGAACTAGCTTGCAACTGAGGCTAATGCGGGAAGTCATTTCAAATGAATCTCTTTTTAATGATATTCCCTCACATGAGCCTCCATTTCACTCTGGCTAGTTTCATCCAATACCGAGAATACGAAATTGGTCTATTATTAATTATAGCTGTAACCAGTTTAGTAACGTGATCTTCCGAGCTTTCGTACATATGGCTAATTATTTTGACCTTTGTGATCATGCCATAGGCCAATGTCGATATATTAAAATTTCAACGTGGCTCCGAGGCTTTGGGGACTAAAACAATAGAAATCGCAACGACATTAAGGCACCAATAAACAATTTATTTTATTTTATTCCCCTACGTTTCGCCGCCATGTTAGACAGATGTAATCGAAATTTGTTGCATAAATTGTAAAGGTACATGACATTAAGTTTATTCCTTAACCCATACTTGTCACAGACGGTCTCTTTGAAGCCGTCTCTTGTGAAAGCAGCATCAGAGAAGAGCCTTCTGACCAACTTCAAGGACGTGGAGGTAAATATCAAATTAGTTCAACCACAGAGTTGGTGACTTGTTCATGGATAACAAGAATCCAAACAACTGAAAAGCTTGGGATTGACGTCTATGAATTTGTACTTTATTTGCTTACACGGACATGAATCTCAGGCTTAACTGAGTTTACAGATCGCTTCATGTATGGATGGCTTGCATGCGGAAAAGTTGAATCTTTTTAACTTTTTCCTTGGAAGCGAACCATCAATATTTCTATTTCGTTTTGCATGTACGTAAATAGACCTGTCCAATAAAATGACAGCAATTTGTGGAAGGGTGGGATGTAGAAAAGGTTGAAGAGCAATCAACTTTTAAAAAATATTTTGTATGTTACTGCATTTTCCTTTCCAGCTTACTTATATCAGTAATCTTTCCTTATAGGTGGGGATGATCTTGCCAGGTTTTGTCAAGAAAGTGATGAGTTATGGAATCTTCATCGAATTCTCTACAGGAATATTTGGCCTTGCTCCAAACTCTGTAAGTATAACAAAGATAGTTATTTAAAGCAATGTGCTTGCAGATGTTAGTACTTGCTTGCTCATGGTGATTTTGTAAGGTCACGCGTTAAAGTTGTACATTTTTCTTTGCCTCCAGGAAAAAGGATCATATGACGATAAATTATTGAGTAATTTTTCGTGATGTACAATGTTACTTCTGTAATGGAACTTGAAGAACTGAGACAGAAAAACCAAAAAGAAATAGAAAAAGAAGAAAGAAATAGGATGGTTAATGACTTTAAGATCGATATCCATCCCGTGGTTCCTTTTAGTGCACGCGTTTTCATTTTGATTTTACTATACTTCTAACTCCATATCCTTCATGTTTTGTTCAGTTTCTAGCTGATCAGTTTGTGTCTGAACCTGCAACACACTTTCAGACTGGACGGACAGTCATGGCAAAGGTTAGTAATGCTCAAATCACTTCACGTCCATTGTTAATCAATTAGATGATTGAATTTTCAAAATGGCCGTTTTGAAAAAGAGCGCAGCACTGTTGCCGTGGACGTCTTTCTTTCTAGTGTGTTTATCCTTAGTTCAACTTCTGACTCGTTACCAGTCGTCTTTTGAGAGACCATTGAATATTAACTAGGGAAGCGTGAGGGTTGCCTTCCCATCGTCCCCTTCGTTGCGTGCTACGCTTGACTCGTTTCCATCTCTCTCGCAAAATAAGAGACAAATAGGAGACGACTGGGGACGAATCAGAGGTTAACTCATTTTCTGTTAACTCGACAATGTTTTGATAATGTGACGGCAAATGAGATTTAATCGTTCTTGGAAAGTACAAATAATTGCGTGATTGTCCATGAAAAAATTTGATAAAATGATATTAATCCACACCAGTAGGTGTCTTCAAGGTCTACAATATAGGTACAACTTTGCATCCCTCTAACCTCACTCTAACCCCATTTTAGGTGACTGAAATTGATGTGGAGAGACAGAGATTTCTTGTCAGCCTAAAAATGTCGGACTGTTGCCCAGATCAGAGTACGGAAGGAAGCTCTGCGCCTGGTATGGAGTTGCTGGAAAGTTATGTCTCAGAGAGACGGCACATTATCCAGCAGCTGGCATCGAGTTCAGGTAAGACTTAAGGAGAAGTTCAGTATTGCTGTAGCTGACTCTCAATAAGAGCGATGACCTGGACCGAAATTATACGGTGATTATCTCGCTGAACGCAATTAACAAATACGGAAGCTCTGAATGTGGTGGTGATTTCATGTTTAATTAATTGTAAGGTAAGAGAGGATAACAGACCAAATGCCATCCCTGCAGTTTTTTCACTTTCTTCCGATGCATGTTTACTGTTGCTTTTAGTTCCCGAAATAATCCCATGAACACTAGCGTGGATGCTGTTGACTAATCTTGAAGTTCATCAGTGTCCAGTACCGCCCGGTGAAAATAATAATACCACATTATTCCAAAATATAACGTGACGTATTTGAAAAGGAAAACCCGGAGTTTAGCCCTATATAATGGTCCCCAGACTAGAAACATAACGTATATATACAAATACAGGCGAATCGACAAACACGTTGACACGTTTTATAAGAAGGGCGCTTCAGGTTTATTGCGTCGGAAATCAACGATTGGTAATAATCGAAGTTGGTGATGTATAGTGCTAATTGTTTTTTTTTTTTTTTACACACATATATCTCTTATGAAAGTCCGCCGTTTTGAGCTGGAACCACGGTACCTGAAGAAGAACAGTAAAACTGCCCGAAGCGTCGCGTTTTAAAAACATTTTTACCGCTGAAAAGTCCCTTGTAGAAGAGAATTTATTTTGTTTATTTTATACGTGAACACGGGAGGTTTTGAAAGTTTCAGAAAAAGTATTACTCTTATATCTCGCTTTAGGATTCCGAAAAAATTGATACCCTATATGCCCTATTGCGTTCTAAACTTGAGATTGTTCTGCTGTAATCTGAACGGCTCCAAGACCATACCATGTGCAGCAGCAAATACCCATAAATAGCTTTAGTAGGGAGTTATCCTGGGTCCTAAGGGCGCCATGATGTAGCAACTTTTAGCGGGTATACACAATGTAAATTAGAAACTTTCCAGGTGATTTGAGGAAGTTTTTTGGCCAATCAAGAATAATAATTAAAGTAATATTTAAACAACAGCTACAATATTGCCATTTTTTATTTATTTTTTGTCTGTTTTGGCGTTTAACAGAGGAGATGAAGGTATTGACCTCCCTGAATCCTGGAGCCTGGGTTGAAGCAAAGGTGACGTAATATCGTACCTATAATAAACTATGCATATGCCAATTTATGTGAGAGAATAAAGGGTCATTGTAAATGGTTTGTGGTTAACTAAGAACAACAGCTCGGTGATGGCCATACCCTTTCCCAGTTAAACCTCGGCCTTGCCGTATTGACCTCGTTATCGCACGGTCAATACGGCAAGCGGGTCCGGCTCGGTCTGAGATTTTTCCGTAAAGACCTCACTCACGGTTAATAAGAAGCTATTATTATTATGATGGCCTGTGTTTGTAGCCGATATAACGCGTGCTCTGATTCCAGGTCTCGTTTTCAGATTTTCCCGTAAAGACATTAGTAGTTACTAATAATTCTTAGTGCTGAGCCGAGACCGGTGGGCGCTCACTGCATATACAATGATCATATTCACTTTATAATAGCTCCTATAACATTAACATCTCTATGTCACTCCTTTCATCAGGTTCTCCATGTAAAATTTCAAGGCATCTTATTGCAGCTTGCAGAGGGTGTACAAGGCTTTGCTCCCAACCAGCTGGCAAAAGGTATAACACTATCTGAGAGTTTAGCGTTTGGATTATTGTACTCATGTGCACCATGTTCTGTTGTTAATCTGTTAGCCGTCCTTGTTACAGCTGTTTAGCGTTTCTGTTAAGATTGATTTGATTGACTGAATGGAACAAAAACTGGTTTGGCAAGTCTTGTAACTGTACCAAGAGATTTCCTCACTGTTTTTATCTCATTAACAATTACTTCATCTCTACAAACGTGCACGTCTGCATGTGGCCATACCAATTTAGCGTTCTTTCTACAATAACTCCTCCCTCGTAAAATACAACAGGTTTGAGTTTCTTGTTGTTTATATGGGTTCTTCGTTTTTTCTCTACTGTTCATAGTTAGAGCATGACTTTTGTCCCAAAAAACCCCAACCATAATTAACAATTAAGCTAAATTCGAAGCAAGTGGTCCCTCGAATTTACTGTGTTATATCATAAGAGTACATGACATAAGAGTTGTATGTCTGAGTCAATGTCAAGTTGTTTTCTGTTGTTTAAAGGAGTCAGCTGCGAGCCAGGCGAGGTTGTGTTTGGCTGTGTGTTGGACTGGGATTTGGACAAGAAATTAGTGGTAGTATCCTTAACCCCAGAGCTAGTAGCAGAGAGGAAGGCTGTGGAGGTTCATAAAGGGAAGCAAAAGAAGGTAAAGCTGTTGATGATTGTGCGAACAAAACGGGGAAACGCCAAGGTTGAAGACACATGTAGTGTGAGATCTTACACTGCTGTTACTTACATCGTCACACAAGATTCCTTACAAGTTTCGTTAATGTTAAGGTTTTACGTGACCTGTTTTCTAACCTTTAGCTTTGGTCATGTTGCAGCTGAGAAGTGGACGAATCATTGATGCTTGTGTTCAGCTGATCAGAGATAACTACATTATAGTCACGCTTCCTCAACATAACTACAGGCTGGCTTACGCTCCAACTAAGCTGGTGAGGATTCTAATGTGTTGTAAGGCTTGTACCAAGAACGTTCTCTTGAAAATGAAATTTCGATTTATTAGGCAATCTATGCAGTCATGCCGAGCTCACGACAACTCGGTTTACAGCCGTTGTACCATCCAAGCTGTAGTGCCTTCCGGGGCCTGGGTAACAAGACTGGATAGCAAAGAGGTTATTCAGCCTTCTTTGAATTTTTGTTACGCGACAAGCAGTAATAGGGGACTTAAGATTTGAGTACGAGTACGAAATCGAGTATGAGAACAACTTTTCAGTTCTAGTTTGCAGGCTCCACATTATCACGTCACTTACCAGTCTTATCCCAGGAGCTATCCTCTCTACCTAAAACCACTGTGCAGTGCTAGGGCTCTGGAAACGTCACTGGTTTGAAATTCGAAAATCGTACTCGTACTCAATCTCTTACTGGTAGTCCAGTCTAAAGCTCCCTTTTATGTCTCGTTTATTGTCGACCCAAAAGCAAACACATGTTAATACAAATATAACAACTAAAAACTAGTAGTGAGCGTTCGGTCATGATTTTATTTTTAGGCAAATCATGCCGATGGTTTTTGTTTATATGCAGGTTGAAAAAGAGGTTTATGCGGTGCGGTGAATGTGTTTTTGTTTTTGTGTTGTTTCGTAGCATTTGAATGATATCAGGGATGCGTCCAAGCGATTTGCGGTGGGGCAACAATATTCCTCTGTTGTTCAAAGGTATGGTGTATGACAACTTTTTTAGCAAATACCTGGCTTAATGTTGCGAGTTATTTATAAAGTGTTCTCAGGCTCAAGTAGCCTGTGTAGCTGGCGGGATTTTGAGAGCCACGTGTCGTTACTCGCCTATCTATCTATCTCGAGTATCGGGGATTTCAAAGTTGATACCTGCAATAGATCGTAAGGGCCGATTCACAAGGTTCAACGCTGCAACCTGGGACAGGCCTATAACATTTCTACGACAGGAACTGTCTAGGCAACCTTACCACAATTGGAGCCACATACAATGATGAAAGTTTTACACCATTATTCCATGACGTTAGTTGTTTAATTGACAGCTGGGCGTAAGAATAGCCAGGCCAGGACTACTTTACATCGTAATTTCTTGTTTAAAGATCGAAGGCTTTCAATAACTGTAGAACGATCTCTGTGCGTGTTGTTTCTTCTGTTGTTAGGCTAGGTAAGCCGAAAGACGGTATATTACCTTTGGTGTCACTTCAAGAAAAACACATTGAAAAGGAAAATGTGATACCTGGAGCTATTACCACAGCGCAGTAAGTCAGCACGGCGCATAAATTGATACACATAATTGTCACTTCTAACCTCATTTTACTGAGTAGCTGATACACTGATACAATTAAAGTGGAGGTAATAAACTAGAAGAAAAAAGGAACTCTGTTAATTAAAGTTCGATTTGTTGCTCGTCATGTTACGTGCAGGTCTTATAGCTCTCATAGTTCTCATGGCTCCCACAGTGATTAAGAGGCGGCGTGACCGAGTGTATCAGGGCGCGTAAGTTGAAATCTGGAGGTCTCTGGTTCAAATCCTTCACCCTACCACTGTGTGGATTTGTTCTCGGTAGTCCCGAGTTCAACTCCTCGACCGCGTTGTGTAAATAGCCAACTGGTCAGCCTCCCACCAGTTGGGATTCGTGATTGTTTATGTTTTATTTGAAATATTTGTTTATTGATTTACAGTGTCCCCAACTAGCACAACAGTGCTAAATACTTTTGACACTTAAATAAAGTTATTTACTTTTCGTTTTATTTATTGATTGAAAGTTGCGAAGTTGGGGAGAGGGGGGGTCGGAAAGGTAGGTTAAGGTCATTCCATTGAAATAGAGGGGGGGTCACGTTCGACGAAAATTATTGTCGCATTCAATAGCCAAGTATCTATGCCAAAATCATATTTGAGAGGCAAATAATCGGGTTCTACTATTGTTAGTTCGACTAGTGATGTACTTCTATTTTGTAGGGTGAAGTCAATTAAGGATCTTCAAATGAACGTCAATCTGTGCGGTGGAAAATTTCATGGAAGAGTTCACGTCACACAAATTTGTGATGACGTAATAGAGGTGAGAATATTGAAGTGCTCTCGCACAGCGATTGATCTTTGTGATGTCAGTAAGAAAGACCGTTAGTTAAGTATGAGTTGTTGAAAGTGCTTTAATCTTAATTTTCGCTCGGACAACTAGAGGATCTGTTACAGTGCTCCGTACTAACACAAGAAACAACAGGTTATCAATAGAACAATTTCGATACGCATTGCCCTCATTAGGGATTAAAAAGAGGAAAACGAGAATGTCCTTCATCGTGACGCAAACCAGTAATAGGACAGAATATCCTGAATTGAGAGCACTCGAATAAGCCATTACCCCTTTGGTACAAACTAAACGAGCCCATCTGTCTGATATACGACCGTCAATTCGCCATGTTGATGACGCAGCTGGCAGCTCAGAACAGTGTGGTGCTTTCGTCTAATTGGTTTTCAACAGCGCATGAACATTCAAATCGACCAATAATAGACACCACACGGATCCGTGAGATCCACGTTATCAGTATGTAATCGCAGACCTGAAAAATGTGCGCGCGAATGCCTGTGTCCTCAGACTATGAATTATTATGTGCAAGATTTTACAGACATTGTTGATTCAAATTTCAGGGAGAATCACCACTGAAGGCCTTCCATAATGGAGACAAAGTACAGGTCAAAATTCTTGGATTTCGAGACACAAAGACACACAAGTACGTTCTCAGTTTATGTTGTCTGTTCTGATCTCAATATATTATCGTGTATTCCACATCTAGGATGATCCGGAACTTAACTTGTCAATTCCTTCGAAAGGAGTAAAGAAAACCCGAAAGACCAGATTTAAAGATAAGAGCTTATCAGGTTACTCTAGATTGAAGCAAAGGAGGATCATTAGTGAGAAAGTGAAGTGTTGTGTATTTTACGGAGTACCTTGTTGCAGAATAGGTTGTTACATAATTATTATTGCCAGCATTTGAATGTATAGCTTTAGATTAACTTACATGTAAGTTGTCCAATCTCTTATTTTCTTAAATATTTTTCTTTTCCTGTTATCTTTGCAAGGTTTTTACCAATAACGCACAGAAATTTCACCAAAGCAGTGGCTGAGCTTACCATGAAACCAAGGTAACGATCGATCACGATCGCTGTATGTGTGAGTGTCTGCTGTGTCTTGAACTTTGATTAAAATAAGAACTTTTATTGGATTTGAAGCAAAAAAGAATGATTGCGAGCAGCCATGTTGTATGTAACTGTAACCTTGAGAAACGTCAATTGAAAGTAATTTGACTATCGTCAGGAGAAAGTGGTTCCTTTTATACTTCTATACTCTTTTATGCTTATTGGGTTTTCCTCCCAAAACTCGATCTGCGCATTCATGCTCTCACTTGTAAAGGTCGCGTCTTATCCATCTTTGTCGCGAATTACATGTGTCTGATTGGCGACCATTGGTTTTTCGTAATGCTGTAATAATCGTACAACGTCACGTTTTTAACCAATCGAAACTAGCATACTGATTTTGTAACCAATCAGAAGTAAAATCAAACGTGACTTGTCGTAAGTCCCATTTTCCCACGCAAAGCACCAGTCGCACGTTTTGCCATCGTGTTCTGATTGCTTTATTCCGGTATTTGCGCGTATTGTGATTGGTCGGATGGGATTTCTTTGCCTTTGGAATGAGTGTGATTAGCCTTTGTGATAACCTTGATTCTATTTTCGCGATGACGACGACGACGGCCAGGAAACCGCTCAAATAACTTCAAACGGTGCTGCCGTTACTCTTTTAATCACTGTTTTATCCTTATGTAAGTGAATATATGAACGATCTTTCTTAGTAACTAAGATTACTCGTTTTAACAGTGAGTTGTCGACAAATAGCGCTGAACAACAGAGTGCACCAGCTGATAGCAGTGAAGGAATAGAGGTCGACAAGAAACTTGTGGAGTACAAAGTTGGCGAAGAAGTTAATTGCTACGTGAAGTCGGTATGTTTAACTGGTTGGTTGGTTGTTTTGATTTTTCTATATGCTTGGTTGAATACAGATGTTTTCCTCCATTATATGTAGCTTTAACAGTGACCACGTTATTCAGGGGACTAGATACCCCAAATGATACCCTCCGTCGCTGTTTGCTTCTTGTTTCCAAATCAGTTTGAACATTAATATTATTTAACACGTTTTAAGTGCCAACCTTGAATCAAAATTGGCGGCTTGAAAAATGGTCAGGATGCCAAAGACTGTCGAGGGAAGATAATGTCTAGCCGGATTGAGCAATCCCACATTTCATTCCAAAGAATGGCCATGTTAAAGTGCAAACAAGGCCTTGATGTTTGCTCGGACAATGATAAGAGAAATAGAGAGTGAAAGTGCGGTTCAGTAGCTCTCACTTGAATAGTCACGCACGAGGATTTACAGACTTAAAGATTAATGGTTGTTAAAATTCTGCTTCAGCCAGTGAAAGATCTGGTTTCAACGTTTTCCTCATCAGATGAAATATAAACTACAATTTTCCAATATAGAAAAACTTGCATCCTAGGCGGTCGACAGCTAATTGAGACAATGAGAAGTTGGGCAAGATAAATTTAGTTTACAATTTTTCCTGATCAGTTTTTTTGCACTGTCTGCTTACCGTCCACTCGTTTGTTGCTCTCCGGATTGTTTACCATAGACTACGAGTAGTCCCTCTTTCGCTTAGTCCGTCGTTCGTGACGCGAAAGAAAACCACGCGGAAAAATGGCTGCCCTTCTCGCCCCCTGGATTTCGCGTGGATATTTTTTCCTCGAAGTTTATTTACACGCTCGATGGACTAAGCGAAAGCGGGGCCAGTCGTAGTCTACGTTCTTCACTTGGTTTTGGAGCATTCACTGAACAGGTACTCACATTCAAAACTCCACACTTTAGGCTATAGAGTCGTTCATTTTGTGCCTGTTTTTGGTTCTGTTCCTACAATCTTGAATGGCCTCAAACGAAACTTTTCAATGCAATTTGTAGCTGATGTAATAAAGTGATGTGGGTTTTGATGTGGTTCTTCCTAGGCCTCGGAACATTGTGTGTGGATGATGGCGAGTCCGTCTGTCAATGGGAGAGTTGTGCTGTTGCACGCGTCATCTGATTTGGAGGTATGGTTCAGGGCCGATCGCGTGACAATACTTTCTACTTCTAGTTAAATCTATGAAGCGATAACAGCGGTATTCAGTCATCAGGAATTTTATCCAGATGCTAACAGCAAGCTGGAAGTCATCTTCACACAAGGACACATCTAAAACTATGAAACGTAAATTTTAGGATAGTTTTTCTCAGCCTACTAAAAGTTATACATTGTTATAAACCAAAGAAATCTATACTTTCTTTGTCCCTTAGCCGTCATCCTTCAGAACCTACCTTTTGTTTAAGCTTTATCTTAAATCATCAAACATCTCTTGAACGATTCTCGTGTTATTTTACAAGCTAATGTGTGTGTTGTATGGGTAGGTGTTAAGGTCGCTCAAGACTCATTTCAAGCCGGGAGATGCCTACAGATGTGTCGTGTTGAGCGTTGACGGAGAAAGACGTTTGCTGGATCTTTCCCTGACCGGTGAGAACAGCTAAACTGGCTTACAATGTTATGTGTATGGTAGCTTTACACTGGATTTTTGTCTCGTGTCGAGAAAAGTGAAGGGTAAGAGAGTTAATTTCACATATAGACCTTAATTTAAAGTTGTCTCTCTCAAGTTATTTTTAGACATGGTACTCAGTTCTTCCGCGGATAATGATATCACGCGCGTTGCGTGGATGTTTTCGTGGAGGATGAAAATACGTGTAAAAACCGTTTGGGCTGTTCACATGAGTACAATCCGCTCACAGGATCGGTTATTTTGAGACCCTGCTGTGATTTCCAAAATCGGGAATGATCTCGCAATAACTCGAGAGGGATTTCTTTTGGAATAAGGCCTATATGGGAGATTAACTATCTTTTACTCTTCATCCTCTCTCACTAGAGTGTATTTGCAATTTGCTTTGGATATTAACAAATGAGAATACAGTTTTTGTCTCTCTGTGGCTGGGCAAGGAAAACCAAAAGCAGGTAAATGCGTGAAGTCAATTTAACGCGCCTGCCAATGGTTACATGTGGTCCTGGTTTGTTTGAGGCACTGTAAAGGGTTCTTAGAGATCGTCTTTGTTCAAGCTTCGGCTTTAATTTCAAAGCCGCCGTGTGTGTTTTTCGGGAGTTTATTTTGTAGGCATTTCCAGTTTTTCAGCGGCGATATAAAAATCAGAATATTAATTCTAAAAGGAATTGTACCAAGAAAACTCGTAGTTTCCCTTTGCGTTGATGAAACCGAAGGACTCTGTAGAGAAACTGGTGAAATAGTATTGTCAAACTTTCTTTATGTATCTTGTTCCTCACACTTAAATACACGATATACATAATTCATATGGGTACTGCTTTGGCTGAGCTCTGTTTGCTGGGTAATAAAACTCAACACTCCCAAGTGGGATATATTTGTCACAGGTGTGGCCGTTTATTTTGATAGCAAGCTTAGAAAGCTTAAATTACAAACATGCCAAATTATTAGCCCAGCAAAGGTGAGGGAGAAACCTCCAAAGCCCGCCATGAGGAACAAGTGAAAGGGCAGCCCCACCCGAAACCAAAGCAACCCACAAGATGAAGGAGTATGGGAAGTGATCGCTGAACTAGCAAAGAAGACTGAATAAACGGTGACAAACATGTCCTGAAGTTACCACTAAGAAACAGAATGCTGTGAACATACACAAATGAACTAACGGCAAATCCACATGACACGTGCTTGCTGTCTGCGTAACTGCCAAAATTATAAACAACTTGCATCACAACCCACTACCTTATACCATTGTCTGCAGTTACATTCCCCACAAGGAGCCAAAAAAGTGTTTCAAATTCCGAGAAGTCGCAAAAAAACCATAAGTGAGATTACACCAAACTATTAATATTGAAAGCATGTTGTACGTGTTCAGCTGTCATGAACGTGTCTCGTGCAACAGAGCTCCACCATGTAGATTGGCCCGAAGAGAGCTGGGCAACCACATGCTAGATCTCTAGTATGTAAACAGAGGCCCGAGAAAACGTCCCACAAAAAACCTTGTAGGAAAGAATTGGTGAGGCAGGAGCCATGGCTCAAGCTCTAGCCCCTCCTGCAAGGCATAAACGTATGTTAAAATGATAATTAACTGCGTTATACCAGCTTTTAAGCTAGCGTGTTTGTAGCATTATAATAACCAGTAACCAGTGTTACAAAGAAATAGTATTGCTAAACTTTCTTTTCTGTACTTCACTGTGAAGTCATCACTTTAAATTCAAGAGAAAACCAAACGTTAAATTACCCTGTCATATACATTATTTCTCCAGTCAAAGCTGATTCTGCCGTTGAGGCTGACCAGTTATTAGTTGGGCAGGTTACCAAGATTCTTCCCGACCAAGGACTCCTCGTTCGGCTACCGATGTACAAATGTGGCTTGGTTGCTCTGACAGACCTCAGGGACAGCTATGTTGAAAATCCTTTGGAAAACTTTGAAGTCATGCAGCTCGTAAGGTACGCCGTTACTTTTCTAGCGAATTGGATTTTGTACTTTTGGATTTTTAAGAGGGAAATAAATGATGAAGATGAAGTAAATGTACCCACGTAACACCGCAAATGTTTCGGTAACACACATGGTGCGAGACTTCAGGCAACGCTGTATTTCATGGTATTCATTATTGCTACACAGAGAAGTGTCACGCTACTCGTGTTGCATTAGAGGTTAGGTGTTGGGTTTGGTGCGGGACAAAAATCCGAGCATCCCAGTTAACCCTTTGAATACCAAACTTTCGCCAAAAAATACCGTTTTTTACCGTTTAGTCAGTTTTTTGGCTGCCATGACGCTAAATAAGCCTAACTTTTGCTGAGATAGCTTTTTTTTTTTTTTACCATAAGGAAAGATTGTTCGAGGATTACGTACAAAATTGAGCAATATTTAAATTCCGGTCATGCGCATAAGCCAAAATTTGGACTTTTTTTGCCATTACCCGTTCTCAATTTTGTTTGTTGCCCCTTTCCTTTCTTTTTTTTTCTCGACCCGTTTACTCTGGCTACCTTTTGCGTTGCATGTTCTCTCTGGCTGCCGTGAAAAGTTGGATGTTAATTACGGGCGAAGCCTAGAAATGGACCTTGATCAGTCATAGGCATAGTGGACCATTCTACCACCGTTTTTGCACCAAAACTGATTACGTTGTTTTACGATTTGCGACGTCGGAATGTCGTCAATATCTAAACCTGACCATTGTGCGGAAAGGCCTGTCCTAGCTCTGCCATCTGCTTATCAATAATATCTGACGACATTTAAATTGAGACGTCACAAGTGGTACAAAGAGCACGACCATTAAGTGGCTGTATATGGCTACTTGGGCGTTAAAGGGTTAAAAGCCTCTGGAACAAACTTATGTTTGATGGCCTTTGAAAGCTTGGAATCCAAAATGATGCTACTTCATTCCAGACTCCTGCTTTATCCCATCCCTTGGACGAGAGGGAGTGGTACGAAATAGGACCCCAAAAAGGTTAGACGACATGTTTAGAGGCACGCCGTGCTATGCTTTGGATTACATTTCAATATGTTTCATCAATTCGCAGGTGCTTCGTTTTGTCAGCAAAGGAAAAAGACCACTTTGATCTGTCACTTAGACCTTCAAGGTGAGAACTATTTTACCTACAAAAGGCATAACACCTGTTACGGATGATTTTGTGGTGAGGTGGATTGTTCAGTGTTTCACCTAACCGTGAAATTGTCCGTAAACTTGAGTAGTCATTGTTAGTCGTTGAAGGAACTTATTCTTCGCACATTTACCTCATAGTTGCTAAACTATCACTGTCTCCATTGTATACCGGTTATTTACTTCTGTTGCTTTGCTCAACATGTCCTCAGTGTTCAGTTAGACTTACCAAGTTGTTCCTCAATTAGCAAGTTATGACTGTTTTGCATTGAATTCATGGTCTTAACAGTTGCCCTCATGATCACTCGGCTTCTGATTTCCGTCCGACCTTGCTTGTCAGTGCTTGAAAAAACCTTGCTTTTCCCCTGCCTTTTGTAGGCGAGTGTCAATGTTATACAGTTAAATGTTATTAGAAAGATATTCACTGTTTATCTTTCATTCTTGCAGGACCGAAGCAGTGTCAACAGCTAATGAGGAAGGTAAATATATTTTTGTAACATAGTGAATGGTTTGAACCCAGAGTATCAGTAGTTCGTATAGTGTGATCGTCTCGGTGAGGGTAGTTGTGAAACTAACTGCTGTTGGTGACTGACGTTTCGATAACCTAAGCGGAAGTCATCTTCCCTGACTCTGAAGATGACTTCCGCTCAGGTTGTCAAAACGTCAGTCACCAACAACAGTTCTTTTCGGAACTATCCTCACCTGGACGATCATACTATACGAACTATATTTTTGTCCCGGTCCCGCTCATATGCTCTGTCACTGTCGCGTTAAGATCGTGTTCCGAATGATTTGTTTTCATGAGAGGGTCTGGATAAAGGTGCTGTAATCTCATATTTCTGGGATTTCTCAGTTGTCAGTTAAAATCTTTGCCTTAAATTTAGTTTTAGCGTAAATTTAAAATTGACAAATCTCAGCCATCAGTTAATAAAATGCGTTCTTTCTCCGATGACCAATCCTCAACTGTGGGTTAAACGCCATGAACACCTTCCTATGAAGTTTATTAAGAACGGCTTAGGCCATTTTCGCGCCGCAACACTGCGGTGTCTTTTCAATGAACATATTGCAGCACCATGTTTTGGGGCGAAATCGTTTTTACGTTTTCTTTGTAAACGTTAAACAAACACGTCTCCTCCTCGAGATCCCCCCCCCCTCCCCCCCCACTACTTTATGGTTTGGCGAATGATTATGCAACTTTGTTCTTCTGAGAAAAGCCAGTAACAGTGTGAATCAGTTGGCTAAAGCGGAATATGGCAAGAGATACTATAGTATGACAATAACACTGAACTGTGCACTCTTCTCTTGCTTTCTTTAACAGTTACAGAAACCAGTAACGTGGATCGCGAGATCAAAAGCTTGAAAGACTTGAAAGAAGGAGACATAGTCCGAGGCTATGTAAAGAGCTGCTCTGACTGTGGTGTTTTTGTCAGGTATTAAATGAGAATGTCGTCATTTAAGACCGTCTATACTCTGGGTGATGAGACATTTCTTTATCCTGCGCTCAATTCTTCCTGCTTGTGAGAACTGGAAGATGTGACCCCCAAAATTATATTTGATGGCGTAAAGGGGACATTGGGCTGCTTGTTCATTGCGCGCGAAAGGGAGGAGGAGGACGCCAGGCTTTCTGTGCTAGACTGCACATTACAGTGATGAAGGTTCGGGGACGTCAGTAGAGTATAACGGGACATTGTGTTCTAACAGTCATATGTTTTATCTATTGACAGCCTCGCACATCACATTGTCGCTAGGGTACAGATAAAGAACCTTTCGCAATATTATGTGAAGCAGTTTAAACCTCTATTTCCTCAGGGAAAGCTAGTCAAAGGCAAAGTGTTAAGGTAAACTCTTTGGAACTTAATCTATAAACTTATTCAAAAGGGACTAGGCCACGCTATTTGGACCATTCCGTTACAAACAAATTGGTCTGTCAAATAATTGTTTGGAACGAAAGAAAAACGTACGTTTTCCGGTTCTTGGACCGGGTCGGGTGTACTTAATACTAGTAAGTCGTCATTGGTTCATTGTGTTGTTTACGATTGCTGTGACTGGCCAGATTTGCGCTTGAAGTGGATAACCTCATAACTTCGGCTTTTAACCCTGTTTGATTTAGTATTGACCCAACCAAAAATCACGTGGAATTGTCCTTAAAAGGGACAGACGTTGGGGGACCGGACCCCGCTCCAAAGCCAAAGCGGTTAGAAGAAAAAGAGAAGAATGACAAGGAAAGGAAAGAACAGAAAAGAAAGCGAAAGAAAGCAAAGGATAGTGAAACAAAGGACGAATCAGACGACGAGGCAGAAGAAATATTGAAGAGACTCAAGACAGGTAGATAACGCAGCTTTGTCATATTTCTAATAATTTTTGGGCAAACCTTATTCACGGAAAAAGAAGCCTGAACTAAAAGTGCTTGTCAAAGGTCTTATCCTTCTCTCATGAGGAAATTGTAAGACAAGAGAGGATTGACTGGAAGAAGGATGGTGGCGAGAGGCGGCTGGGGCGGAGTCAGTCGGGTCCAAAGTTCAAATTGAATGAAGATGTAGTGCTCGTGTGTAACGCAGTTCTAACGACTGAAAGTAACCAGCGATTGTGCTCGTTAATGTAAGGATTCAATTTTGCTAATGTATGTCTTTCAGACTCTGATCAGGAGGATAGTCATGGAGGTGAAAGTGAGGAAGAAGACGAAGAAGTCGAAAGCAGTTCGAATGAAGAGGTCAGAAAGCGTAGATTCTCTTAACGTAATGGCGCTGAACCCGAAACCCCTATCGCACCAGAACTTTATCAAGTTGCAAAGCTGTTCTGATTTAGTATTCATGGCCTGGAGAAGGCTACTTTCGAGTGTCGTGGTTTCTCCATTGGACGCTGTTATTTTGGGGCGATAAAATGGTTCCAAACATGAGTCGTTTTCTGCTGTACTACAGAAAAAAACAGTTGCTTTGTGCATGAGCACTGACTACTAAGATTTTCTTGGATTTGATATTCATGATGGGCTGAGCTTCTCTGGTAACATGTGTTGCAAGCATTTCCCGTGCGCTGAAACACTCGCACGGTTTTAAGACACGTGTATGCTTGCAACTTCTCCCTTGGTGTAAACCAGAAAGACGTGATTTATCAACTGGTGTAAGGCAAACTTTTTTTTAGTAATTTCCCATGGCAGTTTCCGTTTTATTTTGTCACGAAACACTCAAAAAGCATATAGCTTAGGAGATTTTCAGAGTTGATGGGGAGAAGTAGTTACACTTAAACCTATTATCCTTCTTGCACGTAATTCGCAGGCCAATACATACCACAATTGGTACATGAAAGATCCACTACGCTACTTTAGCTCAGATGTCAGTAGACCAGGTTGCAAAATTAGGATTGACTTCTCGGAAAATAGCGTGTTATTCCATGATTTAAATGTTGCTTATATTTCAATATTCAAGGAACATGACAGCAATAAGCACCAACCAAATGGAGTGCCAAGATTACAGGTAAGGTTTTCTATTTCACTGCAGTATGCTTTCATCGAATAAGCTGAAGATTCAATGGGCGTCACTTCAAGTTTTTTTTTTTTTTTTGTTACGTCACTTCAAGTTGTTATCGTGTTTCAAACTATTACTAACACTAGTCGTGGTAGTATAGAGGACGGTTTCCACATGATGTATAATGGCTGGATTGACTACCCTCTACGGAAGGGCTGCGAGAGTGCGTGAATAATTCCTTTGTATAATCATTGTCGAACTGAAAAAAATGTGCGTTTTCATTTTGGGTCGTTACCATAAGCCTGCCTTTGTATTGTGCATACAAATAAGTGTACAATCGTTATGAAAAATCTTAGCTTTGAAACGTTTTAAATCATATACATGTGGACGAAAGACCATAGCCTGTTTATGTCATGGTCTGTGGAATATTTGTTGAGCTTTACACGACGAGGCCACTGATTAGCTTTCTGTCGAAATGAAATTCTCAGAAGTGACCTTATAACAAATACTCAAAAATAAGTTGGGAGAAGTGGTATTTTTAGATTTGGATATCAAGGTTTAAGCACTTGCAATGTTCAGAAACTCCTTTATAATGCGCACATCATCCTCGTAGCTTTCCAGTGGATTTGACTGGAGTGAGGAGGGAAATATTGGAGAGAAGACACAGAACAACAAGAGAGAGCATGAAAATGACGATGAAAGCAGCGACAGTGAAACGGAAGTTAGCGAACAGGTAATGTGTGTACAGTCAGGGAATTGCGCTTTTGATTGAGCGTGCAATGAAGTTATGTGTTACCTGTCTGTAGGTTTTCATTTTCTCTCTGAGGTCTGTAGATACTTTGTGAAAAACGTGCAACACTTTCTGACCATAAAGAAAAAGTCTTGTCTTTTCAACCGAGCCGAAGTAAAGATCAAGCCTTTTTTGTTTCACTCTGTGTATCTTTCATATCTATTTTTTCCTCGGCATCATTTATCTGCAAAGTTAAGGTGACCCTACGAATTTTTGGCAAATGCTTTTTTGGGAATTTAATTGGTGCATTGCAATAAACAGAGTACTAGGCTTGTTGAGATGTGTGATGAATTCTCTTTTTACGGGGACAACCTGCTCCATTTGCAACGTTCTTTATAACTAAATAAACGAGACAATAGATAAAGAACACTGTCCCTAGCCCTGGTGCAGATTATCAATAACCAATGCAAAAAGAGGTTTCAGTGAGGTCAGTGAGTCTAAATTAGCCTGAGTATCAGGCTCTTCAAATGAAAGAGGAAAAAAGGAATGAAAGCGTGATAGAAAGGGCTTCCTCTGCTTCTTTCCTAACCCGCTCTCCCCTCCCCATAGGAAGGTGTTACACTCTTTTGTCTTCTCCACACCTGCAGGTTGCACGTAAGAGGAGCAAGAGGCAGAAGAGGGCAGCCAAGAAAGCCGAAGAAGATTTCCTATACAAGGTAATTCTGTAGCTTGAGAAAAGTCTAATAAAGAATCAAATAACTTTGAATTCAACATTAATAATAATTACGAGAATCGGACTTCTGATTTAAGTGGAATTGGAGTTCTCCTCTCAAATTCGTGGAAATAAAATGGCCCGATGGTTAGTTAAGTGGACTGCATATGGTCTGAGCTCGAGACCTGGCAGAGGTTGTTGTGTTGTGTTCTTGGGCAATACACTATACACTTATAGGGCCTAGGTGTGTACGTGTAAATGGGTGCCGGCGAATTTAATGCTGGGGATAACCCTGCGATAGACTAGCAGAGAAAAAAACCTCCTAGTCTCATAATGCTACGGAAACCGGCGTAAGCTCTGACGGTATGGGACGTTGGCCAGGTGCAGCCTTTTTTCTTGCAAATTTGTCTCATTTACTGTTTGGTACAGTTTTAGCTCCTGACTAAATGGTAAACACGTTGGACTTCATTTTTAGCGGTTACTCAATTTTTCCTAACCAAAGGCGTTAATTATCAAGTTCTTACTGCGTGTACGTATGTCGGCTTATGCTTGTGCTTATGCGCAAGTAAAACCAGCCTTTTCGGCAACCCGACAAGGTCTTGGCGTGGGGAGGGGAGGGGAGGTATGACGTGTCGATAGACTAGTACCCTACCCAGGAGAGTGTAGTAATATTCCTAGCTGCTTCACCGCGCTAAGCTCCAGTAGTGTGGGCTAGGTTAAGCCGAAAGCTTGCAGTAAATTAAATAATTCTTTTTGTATCTCTGCAGACGGAACAGTCCCTTTTAGATCAGGATCGTGTACCGGAGACTGCTGAAGACTTTGATCGTGTCGTCTTGTCATCCCCCAACAACTCAGTGGTGTGGTTACAGTACATGGCGTTCCACCTTCATACCACAGACATCGACAAGGCACGGGCAGTGGCTGAGAGAGCCCTCAAGACAATATCATTCAGGTAATTCATGACTCTATATCTTTAGAGCTTTTATTTCACATTACGGTATGTCCACCACGTCATGGTCGAGGGATACCTCATGTATACATTTGTATACATTACAGTGGAACCTGTTTACCAAAGACTCCCTGAAACACACTTTCGAGTGCTTTTTATTTTTTAAAGTTAATACTGGCGAAGAGGGTCGTATTTGTCTTTTCTAATGAGGAGACAAATCCACGAAGCAGCAAGACGCATTTTTCAACAAGCTAATCTGATTCTTGGACAGTCCGCCGACGCTCGCTCTCATATACATTGTAGCAGAACAAGTGTTTCACAAGGCAAATCAGATGGGAAGGGGAGGGAAAGATGAGAAATGGATCGAACACACAACTATCATCATTCAACATAGCGATTCCAACTATTAATAACCTAACTAATAGTATAATTTTAAAATATTCCTTTTTCCTATGGATCAGTCCTACAGCCTACTTCTGTCCGTGGGACTCATTTTGTGTCTTTGGTTCATTCACAGGGAAGAGCAAGAAAAGCTGAACGTGTGGGTGGCCCTGATGAACCTAGAAAACTTGTACGGTACTCAAGAGTCCCTTGTGAAGGTGTTTGAGCGAGCCCTCCAACAGAATGAGCCCAAAAAGGTCTTCTTTCAACTTATCGGTATTTACTCAAGAACGGACAAATTAGAGGTAAGGATGAGACAGACGCAAGGTGATGATATGGAAGTTGGCATATAACAACACAGTTTCCACTAATAGCTACAGTATGATGTTATTTCGGTAGATGTGTACAAGACGTTGTTCAGACGTTATTTAGATTGATTGAAGAGTCGTATGTCCGTACGTGTATAAGCGAGACTTATTATTGTGGACACTGTTTCCTTTTCTTTCAGTTGGCCGAGCAGTTATACCAAACTATGAGCAAGCGATTCAGTCAAAGCAAAAAGGTCTGGGTCGGTTTTGGAGCGTTCTACATGAAGCAGGGAAAGCTTGACCTGGGCAGAAAATTACTGCAAAGGAGTCTAAAGAGTCTCCCAAAGAGGAAACGTGAGTGATTGTTGATTGGAGCATGTGACCAAGAAAAATCTTTAGAGGGAGGCGCGGTAGTCTACCGGCTTGTGCGCTAGACTGTGGATCAAGCGATCTGGGTTCTAGTCCTAGCAGGGCTTACTATATTGTGCTCTTTAGTAAGACGCATTACTCTCACAGAGTTTACCTCACGGTATCTCTCAAGTGTATAAATTGTCACCGGTGTGTTAAATGCTGGGTACCTTTACGATGGTCTTGCATCCCACCCGCGGGGCAGTAGACGTTTCATGCTATAGAAACCGGCGATAAATAAGCGTCGGCTTGTAGGCCTAATAGGCTCGAATGCAGACGCTACCTTACCAGGGAGTTATAGTATGGAACAGTTGTCTATAATGGAGCATTGCGTACTTAAAGGGGGACATCTTTTTGAAGAACCAATCTAGTTTACTTATCGGCCTCGAGCAGGTTAACACAGTTCAAGTTTCTTTCATCATAGTTTTACGTTTGTTTGTACAAATCAATTAGTTTGAAAATTGAAACTTTTTTTTTTCGATCAAAGATTTACAAACGCTTGGGATATAAGTCGTGGAAGAGTCATGTTATTTCGTTCACAAATTGTCAGTGTAAACCACGAAATGAAAAATATGATGGAACTAGCAACATTCTTAGGTGTAGCTGTCAAATGGCGATGAAAGCCCAAACTAATGAGAGGAAAAATTAGAAAAAAATTGACTTTAACTTATTTAGAGTCTTGTTTAGATGGGAATTTCTGGGAGCGCGGTGTGGTCATGGTTAGTACTCTCAACTCCGGAGCGAGCGGTCCGGGTTCGAGCCCTGGCCGCGGACATTGTGTTGTGTTCTTGGGCAAGACACTCTACTCTCATAGTACCTCTCTCCACTCTGGTGTATAAATGCATACCGGCGAATTTAATTCTGGGGGGTAACCTTGGGATGGTCTAACATTCCATCCAGGAGGCAGTAGAAATACTATTATAGTCACTTCATGCTACAGAAACCGATACGCTCCGGCCTGATGAGCCACTTGGCTTGTATGCAGACTTTACCTTTAGATGGGAATGTATGTGGCGAAATTAAAGAACTGGGTTAGAAAATCAGGTATTACCTGTCTGTTAGTCAGCTGTCCAACAGTAAGATCTCTGTACAGTTACTTCGTAGTCTCCTCTTCTTTTTTTAAATTTGTTTTCATCTCTCCCTGGCAGATGTTGAAACAATAGTCCAGTTCGCTCTGCACGAATTCAGATATGGCGAGCCACAGCGAGGGCAGACGATGTTCGAAAGCATTCTGACTAACTACCCCAAGAGAAGCGATCTGTGGTCAGTGTATCTGGATATGATGATCAAACAAGGAGACGTCGAGCTTGTTAGGTAAGGAAGAATCTTATTCGTTCAGGTTAGTGCTCTCAGTTCGGATGAAAAACTCTGCGATACAGGTGGGAAAACAAACCGGGGATCAGTTGATTCCGACCATGAATGATCTTGCGATTTTTCTTAAGGCTTCAGTGTTGCTAAGTAAACTTTTTAATTTCAACCCTGCGCTCGCGCTAGTTTTCGACTGGTTAGTAAAAATGGGAAAGTCAAGAGCATTTGCCGGGGCTCACTTTATTAAGTGTCTGTAATTGAGCCTTTTTTTGACATTGTGAGGCGGCCAGTTGTTCAACGTGAAGCCTTCTCATTAGACAATTTTTACTGGCAATCTAAGTATTACCGTTTCATCCACAACGTTCCTGGCACAAACTCAGAATATCTATGTAGGTTCTAGTGTTCAGATGTAACCGCATCAGTAACGAGATGAACATAACCTCGCGCACCCAAGGTGGCCTCTTGTTACACTTTATTTCCATTACATCGCGAATGAAAATCACTAGACTGCAAAACAGTTTGGTCTTCTTTCTTAAAAACTTGTTGTGAAAAGCGAGCGGCAGGGGGGCGAAGAGTACCCGTATGTACACTCCAGCTCTCCCCAGGCCCTTCACGGCAGATTGCGTTCGTAGACAATACTGCTAGTCATGAGCCTTTTAAAACATTTCTTAAGTTATCTTTCAGTTCTCAGAAGTACTGAATAATTGTTTTTCTTGTTTTAATTTCAGGCAAATATTCGAGAGAGTGATTCACATCAATCTGTCTTCCAAAAAGATGAAGCTTTTCTTCAAACGGTACCTGGACTTTGAACGGAAGTATGGCGATGCTTTTAGTGTAGAAAATGTCAAGACTAAGGCGATGGAATACGTTGAATCCAAAGCGGCCTTAAGTTAACAACAGTGCGGGAGGAACTGCGGTGATGAGTTGGAAAGATCATCTCTTGATAGGAACACTGAAATTACTAAGAGCGACAGCAGATCATTTTGCCATCCTGTGATTCTCTAGGAATTAACTTAGTTTGTTAAGTGGAGGTCCACGAGAATTTAACGCTTGAGTTGGAGTCCCGAACAAAGATCAAGTAGCCGAAAGCACCTTTCGTACTTCTCCGCGCTGGGTTCACAGCGGTCCAACACAAACCTGGTTTTCTTTGCCTTGAAGTCTGTGAGACTTTGTGTTCCTTTGCGGAGTTTGTGTTCTATAATCCGTAATTGCTACACTGTATGAGTGGTTTACGTATATTAGCTTTGTTCATTGTATTGTCACTGTTTGTTGTGATTGGTCATTTTTGGTCTTTTGACTCCAAAATGAGAACTGCCGTATTTAAATTGTATGTTAAATTCAGGCTTCTAGTTTCAAGTTAGCTTATATATTTTCAATATTTATTTATTTTTTTGTTTGTTTGTTTGTTTGTCTTTTTTGTTGTTGTTTTTGGTTGTTGCTGCGTGCATTTATGTGATTTTTCGAACCTTTTAAAATGGCACAGAAAAAAGAAAATGACAGAAACTAGTGAAGATTAATTATACCTGCAGCTCGAATGACGTGTCAGCAGTTAACTGACAACGAATGCTATTTGAAATAAATGATAGCAAATGCAAAGAATTTGTCTATTGACTTTGGGCTAAGCTTGACAGTGAGCTCCCTCTTTTCTCTTAGCCTGCGTGCCAGGCATTCAGTGGAGAAGGAGAGGAGAAAATCGCGCTTCGCGCATCTAGTTTCCCCCTCTTCCCCTCCCCCACCCCCTCCTCGGCCTCCCTTAGAACGCCTGGGCATGTACAAGACGTGGCTAGTTGTCTTGTGGAATATTTCGAGTGAAGGAACTTTCTAACCTTACCACAACAGACAGACATGTCTGTAATACATAGCTTCAGAAATAAATAAATTCATCGACGAAATTTGTATTGTAAGTCAGTTGTAAGCGCTGAAAAACGTTTGATAATCACATACACAGAAATTTCTCAGCTTATAGTAGCTTATAGTGTATAGCCACATAAACAGGGGCTGTCGTTTGCAATTAGAATCGTTCATCAAGCTCGCCAAAATAGAGCAAAATTTACAAAAAAATAAATAGCGATTCCATTTTGAGCTTTCTTTAGCGTTGATCGTATCTGTAACAAAATTCTCGATTGTGATTGGTTCTCCGCCCGCTTACTTTTCCCCTAATTGAAGCACGATCTCGTCGGTCTCTTATTGCAGGCCAACTTTTTGTAATTGTATACTTGTAATTGGACAACGTTTCCTTCTTACTGTTGCCCTACCAATACAAAGCAGGTTGCAAAGCTTATGGAAAACACTATGGACATGTTTACAAACCTTTTTGCGTTATGCTATGTCAGACAAATTTCAGCGAGTGCAAAACAAAAATCATTGCTCGAAAATCAAGCAATGGATTTTAGTTTGATTTTTAATCGGTGAGAGCTACTCTTATTCTTCTGAAGACTAATTATAGCTCGCTTTTATAACAGATGAGATGTTTAGGATACCTGTAGAAAGCAGACGAATATTTTTTGTACTATATGGTACTTATTTTAATTTGTCGTTCTACCTGGCTACTATCTTGCTGATTTTGTTCTTTTATGCGTGTGCGAGTGTTTTTGCTTATTTTTCGTCATCAGACAACTGTTATTCTTAAGTAAATAGCTGTTTCTCTTTATAGCGGAGCTCTGGCGGCCCGAATGGCCGCCTAGCGGAGCTCCATGCTCATATAGGAAAGAAAAGGAAACCCATGAGTTGATTTTCTCATGGTTATCATGGCTAGCGGTATTGCTCGTGGGCGCGTACGCACGACGGCGGCGACGGCGACGGCCTTATGCATCAGTCAATTCCAGCAGTGCCCCCCCCCCCCCCCCCCCCCGCCCACCCCCCACCATACACCTTTTTTTTAAAAAAAGACCAAATCACCACGGCTAGGGTAAATTTAATAGCAAGAAACCCCAGGGGGG
>Ga0126338_10000170_pt1 | contig 27987 bp, 10 predicted proteins | sample OrbCmetagenome_2_FD_92529 | JGI IMG/M metagenome (GOLD analysis project Ga0126338, IMG submission 92529) | Coral microbial communities from Petempiche,Puerto Morelos, Mexico - Orbicella C C metagenome | ecosystem: Host-associated > Invertebrates > Cnidaria > Coral | place: Petempiche,Puerto... | reverse complement strand
GTGAAAAATACGCAAGAGAATCTCTCAACTCTCACCATTTGATCACGCAACGTGACAATATCCACGCGAGAGCCCCTGACATGTGCGTGAATCCGCGCGGATATATGACGTCAGGATGGCGCAGTTTGTTCTAAAAATGGAAAAATTGTCCCATATCATAGGTGCGCGCGAATCCCGAGACTTACGGTCTCCGTCCCCGATTATGGCTCCTGGGTCTACCCATTGTATTTTTGGACCAATCACAGCCAAGCCTGCTGGAATCAGCGCGCGTATTTTCTTGGGGTAATTTTTGAATATCCTTTGATATTGGAAGTCTATTGTATCCTTTTTTCAGTATGTACATATTTTAGCACCTGGATAATGATATATCGATGCATATTAATTCCATTCTTGAATCTAACTAAACTACCGTTGAACGGTCGAAGCGGTTCTATTTAGCGTGTATTTTTATCAAAACACTCCTTTAGTTGTGTGTAACTTTGACCTGAATAAAAAATTCGCTCTGCATGGGTGCGCTTGAACTCTCTTGAGCATAGATTTAAAAGAATACAAACGTCCCTTCAGCGCCATAAACCATGCAAGCACAAAGATGTTACCGACCTTAGATGCAAACCAAACGTTTTGATCATGATCTTCTGGTTGATATTACAAAACCGTAGCTTTTAGCATTTTAAACTTAAACAGGAGAAAATTGCTCTTTTTTGTTGTTATTACCTAGCTAAGCCCTGCTCCTTAAAAGGAAGTAATTGCATTTTCATGACTTAGAATTATAATTAAACTAATTAGTAGAACTCAGTTGATGCAAATTTGGGTAACCCGGTAGAAAAATGGTTGATAAATTTTTGATACCATGCTATTTTGGGGGAAACTAAGAAGTGTAATGAACTTGGAAGTTTCCCGTTGTAGTAGGTAGAGACCCTACGCACTGTTAACGCAAAATAAAACATTGAAAACCAAAAAAACTTCTTCAAGGAGACATTACCTTCATCAAAGGTCTACTTGGGATGACTTCTCGGGGTAGAGGATTGTCGCCTTGTGTGTAAGTAGTGACTGGTTGCTCCACTAACAAACTTTTAAATGATGCAATAAAAGTTTAAACGAACTGCCGGTTATGCAGTCACCCGTGGCTTTTTTCGGTCTTCTCGAGCTGTAGAAGATGTCTAGTCACGAATGACCTCGACAACCAGAATGTGGAAAAATTAAAATTGATTGAATATTTACCGTTACAGTCACTGGATTTACAGGATTGTGTTTTGGTTTCACGGTTATTGCTCCCATTGAGGAACTGCGAAGCATGTCGCCTCTGTGGAACTTATTGGTGACTAATTTTTGAATAATTGCTGCGCCCTTTTCAACTGAGTGGAAAGCGTAACTTGAAACTAAGTATTGTTCAAAATACTGAGTTAGTTTTTCACTTTGATGACCTTGTGAAACACGTACAAAGACGAGGTGGTAGAATAGTCTTAAATGCTGCCCATTTGTCCACCGAACTGGGACACTCTTACGCAAGAAGAGTGTTTTTTAAAAGTATTTCTTTTCGGTTTATAATTAGGTTGCTTTGTATTAGTTCCACTGGGATAATTAGACCTTCATATACAACTCCTTAGAAATATCACACCACTTGACGCCGACCAGTTTACTCGAGGCTGTTTGTGCCTTTTGTTTGAAATAGCGTGTGACATTTTCTTATATTCTCTGGCTTGTAACCTGTATTCAGCGTGTCTCAGATTCTTGTAAATAAACTCGATTATTGCTGGCGGCTCCCTCTACTATTTGTTGTTTTATTTGTCTCCTCTACGTATCATAGAAATGTTTTCCATGCGGCTGAACGAAGCGACACTGAATAGAATTATCGTCTTTTGTCATCGGTTAGCTGTAGCGTGTTGCTTGGTATTTTTTATCGGTAAACGATTTACCGTAAATGGCTCCCGGTTGAAGAGCCAAATAACGTTTTTAGCTTTTATTACTTTTGCATTTTAGACACTTAATATATATTCTAGAGTTTTATTTTGTAGAGGACGCTCCTGAAAACCACCTTTAGGTGATTGGAGGCCTCCTCTTAAAATATTAGCTTATTATTATTATTATTATTATTATTATTATTATTGTTGTTGTTGTTGTTGTTATTATTATTATTATTACTCATATCAAACATATATGCAGCGTCTAGATGAGTTAATAAACAAGTCAAGTACTGAAGTAGCAAATGCTACACTCCTTAGCTTATGAATATTTCTTTTAGAAAAAGTGAATTTTGGCGCCAACTACTTAAATTGATAATGCCTATTTGTATCACGCACTTACCTCTTCTCATCAAACTGTTTAATTAGCAAACTGATTAATCGCGCCATGAATTTACACGTAATTATTCATTATTTGGTTTTTTCTAGTTTTCTAGCTATAACTTTATTTACAAATGAGTATTAATGAATGTCAAACTTAACTCATGGACAGCAAAATTACAAAGCTACTCATGATTGAGAAATATGACTGAGGCGTGAAAACAATACATTTTTTTTAGAATACCCGCCAAATATTTGAAACGTCTCACAATTGACTTTGTCGAACCCAAAGAGTCTAGTCAGACTTGTAATGATTGGACCGTTTGCCAACGGGACTCGATGAATGTTCAGACGTGATTCTAACACGTTAACAACTGAGCTGCAACTGTTAAGTTCAGTCAGTTCAGTCGAGCTTCTTTCATGAATTTAACTCGCGCGTTTGACTCCAAAGTCAACGATGCGTACAATGTAGGTCTAGTGTGCTACTGTATACAGCTGGGAACACAGTACTGATACAATAAAATACAAGTTATATTGTTTAATACTTACTTAATCCTCTTGGTACGCGTCCGCACATAAGGCCGTATATTGTGTAATTTAGGTGTGATATCACATGATAAAATGATACACCGCCTAATTTGCAGGTATTCAACACAAATTAAAATTTAAATAAATATTATAATGTATGAGTAAAATTTTTAAAAAAAGTTTAAGTCAGGATCATGAAATACAATCAAATGAACGACAAGAATGGTGATGTGGCAATGAATACTGAAAAAAAAAATCCAACTTAGATCATGCTCTCTTGTCTATTTTTACGTCTTTGATCAGAGCCTCTTACATCCGATCAGTTAGTTCAAAACCAGGCCTCTCTCTCCTATATTTCGCTCCCCCGTTTTCTAAAGCCTGCGAGCAGGCTCACGTTGGAGCACCAGCCGCAAGCGCGAAATCGACTCCTTCCCGCCGGATCGCTGTTCTTCGCCGCTCCCGCGTGTGACGCAAAGGTGAGCCTGCTCGCAGGCTACGTTTTCTCGTGCTGCGCCAACACTAACTGAACGCCTGGAAGAGGCTATATCTTTCACGGTTGTTTTACCTCATGCAGTCACGGCGTCTCAATTTTGTTGTCGACTTCACGTGTTTGTCCTTTTTTTCGCCGTTATTTCAGTTATTCCGTGTATATTTGTTATTATAATTAGTTTCGCCAGTTAGTATTTTCGGTTACGCAACGTTTCATATTTTCGGACTATTCGTGTACATTTTTCTCATCCGTTGTTTCTATCCAGTTTTAGTATAAATCTACCAGCGTTCTATCACGAATGCCGTTCTCTGATTGGCTACGCTACTCACTATCTACAACAATCGAACTCAGAGAAAAACTTCTTTATCGATTGCTATCGATTGACAAAAATCGATAACAATCGATAATTCTTGTCTTCAGGAATATCGATTGTTATCGATTGAAAAACAAATCGACAATATATTAGGTTTGTATAATTAATAAATCTGTCATCAAGTAGCGTAAAATAAGTGCGACCCCCAGTTTCAAACTCGCCAATTTTTTGCGGATTGCCAAAATTTCGCCAATCTTCAAAGAAGCCGAAGTGCTGCCTCGGAAGCTTCTAAATTTTGGCAAAGCAAACAATTTTGTTTTTTTAACCATTAAAAGAAAGATGCTTTTGTTATTGTGTGTCACCTAGGTAGGTGAGAAAATTTAAAACATGAGCGGTAAGCTAAACATACCGCTCACGTTTTAAATTTTCTCGCCTAGGTGACAAAAACAACTCCTTGGTCACTCTTCGATACCTCAAAAAGTTTGCTCCCATACCCTTATTTAGTTAGGCATTATCTGAAATTATGAGATACCACAATTTTCTCGGGAGAAATTATATAAACCACTACAAGTTATGAAAAGATTCAATGCAGGCCACTTTTAAAATTCATTAAAATGACTCCGTAAACTCTTGAACCTAACTTGAGAACGACCGTTGAATGGTCGAAACCTTATTTTTAGCGTGTATTTGTATCAAATATCTTCTTGAGTAGAGTGTAACTGACAATTAAAAGTCTTTCCCCTGTTTGGGTGCGCTTAAATTCTATTGAACATGGATTTAAAAGAATGCAAACTCCTCAAGTGCCATGAACCGCGAAAAAACAAAGATGTTAACGATCCCAGATGCAGACCAAACGTTTTGATCTTCTGGTTGGCATTACAAGATCGTAACTCTTAGCGCTTCCAAACACAGAAAATTGCTATTTTTTTCTTGACATTACTGACCTAGCTGAGTCCGGCTCGTTTAAAGAGAGAAAATGTCTTTCGTATGACTTAGAATTATAATTAAACTTATTTAGTAGAACTTGCATGGTTAATGCAAATTTGGGTAGAAAAACGATGATACGTTTTTGTTGCCATACTATTTTGGAGGAAACTAAGAAGTATAAAGAACTTGGAATTTTGCTGTTCTAGTCGTCAGTTAGAGAACCTGCACAATTATAACGCAAAAAAAAAAGACATTGAAAATTGCACAAAACTTCTTCAAGGAGACATCACCTTCATCAAAATTCTACGTGAGATGACTTCTAGGTAGAGGATTGCTCCCTTCCGTGTAAGTAGTGACTGGCTGCTCACGAACAATTTAAGTTAAAAATGTAAATGATGCAATAAAAGTTTAAACGAACTGTTATGCAGTCCCATCGGCAACCAGATGTGGGAAAAAGTCATTGAATATTCACAGTCACTGGTTTTACAGGATTGTCTTTTGTTTTCACGGTTACTGCTCCCATTGAGGAACTGCGAACATGTCGCCTCTGTGGAACTTATTCGCAACTAATTTGAATAATTGCTACGCTCTTTTCAAATAACTTGAAACTAAGTGGTATTTAAAATACTGAGTTAGTTTTTCACCTTGATGACCTTATTTAACCATTTTCCCGGTCCATTAAATGAATGCTTCAATCAGTTGTTGTCCAGTTGTCGCATGATCAGTCTGCGTGGGTTCACAGAAGTGTGGCAACTTCTATCAAATAGTTTTGAAATAATCATTCGTGTAGGATTTCTATAATTAGTTCTCGTGCTTTGATTCCCACGAAGAACAATCAGATATCACATGCAGCAGGCGAGGACTCGAACACAGTAAACGTTAAGAAGCCCCAGATAAAGTAACTATCAATTGAAGGCAAGATCCCGGTGGAAGGGGAGACGCTCATATATGCGGTACTTTATAGGGTATTGTGTGAGGGAAGAATTTGCCGATATTCATAACCATGAAAAAGCCAACACTTAACAGTCAAGTGAAAGTCCAATAACCATGTTAACCACCTGTCTATCTGTATCATCGTGTAACACTTTGTAGTGAGAACTACCTGAAGTTATAAGTAAATATTTACGAGCAGAATAACTGACTGCCTATGATGGGATAGCCTAGAACAACAATGAGCTCATTGGCAGCCAATAGGAGTTTAGGTTAACTAAACGAAATATTAGATCACTTGTTTAGAGTCTAGCATAAATGCAGGTGTTTTGTAAATTGTTCTTCGGTTATGCCCCTGGTGGTGGGACGCCGGATACCACTATCCCGTATTGATTATGTTTTACGTTCTGAGTACGTTACTGGATTAAACTCTACTGTTGGACCTAAGTAACTGTGTATTCTCTGTCTTCCCGTTGGTTTGCTTTGCTATAACAGATCCCGAAACCTATAGAAGTCTGACAAACTCCGTCGCTGCAAGCGTGTTAGGCTCGATTTCAACCGCTTTCTCGAGTCCGGTCTACGTCCCTCCCCCGAGAGGGGGAGGAGCGCGGGCTTCTTTCCCGAACAGCGGCTGGTAATCGAGCCTACAAGCGTGTTTCCCACTGGATTGTTGTAAGAAGGATAACAACTTTTAAGTTGTTATCCTTAAAAGCGGCCCAAAAACCTGTTATCACAATTGAGCCACAAAAAAATATGACAGGAGGATTTTTTTGACAAAGTAGAAGGTATTCGAAGCAATCGTGTTTAACGTTATTAAAAATTATGAAAGTGTCAGTTAATGTGTTGCTATTGAATTGGTGTCTCTTAAGGGTGAAAAACATTTGAAGCCACGCCCACAAAACAGGATCTTGTTATCTCTTAGGGGTTCTTTTCAAAATTTCCGCCGAGCAACCCCCTCCTTTTTATATGGGAGTGCCCTCTCTCCCCAGGGACAAGATTGCAAGTCCGCAGGATTTCGAGTTATCTGTCGCGGCAAGGTTGTATATCTTTTGTGTGAGAACAAAAGGAAACTGTTAAGGTCCTGGTTACCTGGTTATACTATGATATTCATGTAATTATTCTCTAAGCTATACATTGTTATATGAATGTTATTAACCTAGCACGAGGTCTGTACTGGAAAAATATATAAACGACCGAACAAACCAGTTCAATTAAGTATTTATTATAATGGCTCTTTTCAATAAAACTCTGCTGATCAATTTTTGCATCAATTGTCGGTAAGCGCTTTCAATGTGAAGCATATACTCTTTTCTTTACAAGAATAGTGTTTTTCCGGGCGAGGCTTAGCCTGTGTCACAGCCGCCTCCCCCCCGGAAAAAACAAAACTCGGCTGTGACACAGGCTAGTCGAGCCTGAATATTCTTATTTTTCTGCCGATTTTAGGCTGAAGATATGACGCTCATGACTTCTTGCAGAAATGTTATTTGCATTATTTATTTTAGTTTCACCTTCTTTATGGATTATCACATGAATTTGAGAATGTTATAGTTTTATTCCAAACTATTCTACATCATTTTGATTTTCAAATTGCAATTACATGTACAAACTTAATATTCCACTTGTCATTCTTTAACTATTCATCAGTCTTCTTTCCTATAACACAAAGGAGAGGATAAAAAGTAAGAAAGCCGATACCCAAGATAAACCTTGTTGTTTCCAAGGTATTCCCTCTTAAATTGTTAGATATGAGAGAAAAATAAGGCAAGAGCAAAAAATCACTGCTCTTGCCTCACATATGTATTTGTCTTGCAGTCAGCTCTTTGGTCATTAGCTTGTGTACATTTGCCCCATCCCTGAGTTTTTTGAGGGGAGGGTATGCATGTACCCAGACAGCCTATTTGGTCATATGAGAAGGCTTCCTAAGAAGGTTAAGTGTCACGTAAAATGCTCCCATTAAATTGTAAATATAGAAAGAAATGTAAATATTCATAAAGTGAACTTAAATTGGGGGAGCAGGAATGACCCAGTGGTGAGAGAGCTCAAAGAGGGTTTGAATCTCAGACCTGGTGTCATAAGTGGTTTGAGTTTGCTGTTGGTTCTCTCCTTGCTCTGAGGGTTTTTCTCTGGGTTCTCCAGTTTTCCTCCCTCTGCAAAGATCAAAACTTCAAGATTCCAATTTGATCTGGAAACAGTGGACGAAGAGCCTCTCTGTGGGATTCCTATTAATTTCAATATTTTATTTGAACTTGACCTTATGCATTTGTCTAAATTGCTGCTGGTTTACAATATGGTAATTACCTTGATTCTGTTTCTTCCCGCATCCTTCGAACCTGTTTCATGCCCACACGTTTGGCAAACCTGAACACAGACGTCAATGTACAAAATAAAACCTTGCTAACAGTATTTGGTGACTGGGAGTAGGACTGGTGACTAGGAGTAGGGCTAGTGTCCAGGCATAGGACTAGAGACTAGGAGTAGGACTAGAGACTAGGAGTAGGACTGGTGACTAGGAGTAGGACTGGTGACTAGGAGTAGGGCTAGTGACTAGGAGTAGGACTGGTGACTAGGAGTAGGACTAGAGACTAGGAGTAGGATTGGTGACCAGGAGTATTTCTATTTTAACAGCTCCCTGCTGATATGCAAGTCAATTGCAGGTTACAAAACCCCCACCCCTACCCCCACACCCCCTATCAGTAGAACTTTGTCTGTTTCATTCCCCGGAAGCATAGAATCTGACATAAATAGAAGCATTGGTACTAATGCAAGCAGAGGGTTTAGAGCATCATACTTTACAAATTTGCATGCATTTCATGTTTCTCCTGGGTGGAGAATGGTAGTGGAAGTGTTACATGTCCTGTCCAAGAACGCAACATGACTAGAAAGTACTCAAACTTAGACTGAATCTCCACTCCAACCTCCTAACCATAATGCCTCACTTCAATTGTTTGTGTTAAGAGATCAGAACACCCAGCACTGAATAAAGTAGCAGCCATATCGACTTACCAGTCATACAAAACAGGGCAGTATTGACTGATGTATACAAATAGCAGGACAGGCCTGAGAGAAATCCATACTTCATCAAGCTGATTTGCCATTGCTATAGCCATGAGCTGTGCACACCTTGCGGGTGGCATTCTGTTGCTGTCTCGTTGAACTGCGGCCTTCTCCTTGAATTGCTAAAAAGACAAATTTAACAAATATCAACTATCTCAATATGAATATGTTAGGGTTTAATTCAAGCATTTATTAGTAAACACTATTAATTCTTTTTAAACCATTTTTTGACAATTTGGTGAAAAAGTTTCCAAGTTTCTTTATTTGCTCATTGAAACAAAACAGAACAACTTCATAGACAAAGCAGTTAAAGCTTTCCTAACCAGCTTCTTTGGAACACTATCTATAAAGTTCTTTATGATAGCTGCTTTTTCAACTGTATGTAACCATGTCTTTTTAAAATTAATTAAAAATGCTTTGATTTTTTATTATATTTGTTCTTTTATGACTAACTCAACTCTGTCAATGACATCATCATGAGGAGAAAACACCTCATTCTAGATCCTTGAAAGACTATGGTGTGGTTTGACCAGTTCAAAAAATATGAGCTTATCCATGGTCTATTACCTTGTTGATATCTTCTGTGAAGGCATTTGCCACAACATCTGTTTGGACAGGCCCAGGGCAGACTAGGGTCACTCCAATGTTATGTTCATTAACCTCCATCCTCAGGGTGTTGAAATAACCCTAGAAACCGCAACAAGATGTGTCAATCTAGTAAATGAAGACATTGTATTGGGATGGGTTCTTAACTAATCCATGCAATTAGCAATGTTATAGTCCTACATAACATATTTATTTAATCCAAAAAAACACAGCTTACAAACCTGAATAGCAAATTTAGTTGCACTGTATGTGGCCTGACCAGGAGAACCTAACGAAAAAGAATTGTATTTCCCTCGCAGTTTAATACACCTATGTCAAGAACATTAGTCCTGCAGCAGCGTGAAAGCACATGTGACAACGTCAAAAGGTATTTTGGGCAGTGTTAGTTTTTTGCCGTGTTTCAGCATGACATAAAAGAAGAAAACAAATGATCATGCATACAGTCAACATTTCATTTTCCCTTAGTCCGACACATCATGAATTTTGATTATAACCTGTGATCAGGCAATCTTTTTCACAGCAGGGGAAAGGAGAAAAGAATAAGCACCAGTGAGCTACCGCTACCAAAAATACCTTTTATCTTTGTCGCATCTTATTAGTGCTTTAAATTTGTAGTCAACAGCTCTATATAAACTTAAGTGTAATAATCGTAATTAGTACTCACAAAGCAATGGAGACACTGAGAAAGTAATCCATTTCCTATATGAACAGTCGACCATGCTTTGTTAGTAATTCAACTCACCAATTTTGCCAGCCACACTGCTTGTGACAATAATTTGTCCCGCTTTTTGTTTGATCATGTGCGGCAAAACTGCCTTGGTCAGTGAAATTGGTCCAAAGATGTTGATATTCACCATGGCTTGGTCAACCTCCATTCCAGGGGTATCAAGCACTAGGCCACGCTGAGATCGACCACTGTTGTTCACCAAGATGTCAATCTATGAGTTCAATGAAAATAAAAACAGGAAGAACTAACTATGGTCAGTCACTCTAAGAGATGTCAACCTAAAAAATATTGATCAACATCATCCAATGATTTACATTGTTGACTGCCATGCCACCCCTCCCCCCCCCCTCCCAAAAAAAGTTGTTATTTAAATGAAGATCTAGAACTTTGCTGATCCAGCCACTGACAATAAATGTGTAAAATATCCAAAAAATCCCCCCTCCTTGAAAATGTCACAAATTGGCCTGAATAATGTTCTAACAGCAATCACCTTGAGTTCATATCTGGGAGAATTGGTTACTTCATGTACAAGAGACGGGAAGATTTCAGTCTGTGTAGGTCTGCAAGACCCGCAGATAACTCGGAGGAGGTGGCATGAATGCACTTCAAATTTCAAGTCAATGGGATTCTCTTTAATTGAAACCTTGTAAGGCCCAGGTTGAGGGCAGGTTGATTGATACGATTGATATGGGATAATTAAGTACACAAGTCACGTAAATTAAGTAATTTAGTAAGCATAATTATGATGAATGTAGAACTACTGCGAAGAAAAGTCATCATTAAACCATTATTATGATGATGATGATGTAAAAACTACTAAAACATAACTTTGAGATACAAACACACACTAAAACATAATTATTAAGTTTATTAGCTTGACTAGGAGTTTTCAATTGAATGTCTTCATCAAGTGTTAAAATTGGTAGAAATAAAGAAAAAAAAGCTTGCATCATCTACTCATTGTTAATGAAACATAATATTATTATTATTATAATTGCACCATATAAAATGATCACCATTTTGTGTCTTTGCTGTGAGTCCTCAATGGTCTGGAATTGAGCTGTCCTCATATGTGTGGGATTGACAATATTATTATTACTTTTATTAGTGTTATGAAACTCGATTAAAAGCTGCTTTATTTGATAATTATTTATTAAATAATAATTATTACCCTCTGAAAATAATTCATAACAGCCTGGGCAAGATCCTTGTGCAGTTTATATTCAGTAACATCCAGTGGAAGAACCAGGACATCAATAGTAAGTGATCTCTCTCTTGCAAGGGCTGGTAAAAATAAAACAGAAAATGCAAATGACACATTTATCTAGTGGCAGAGTTATAAACTCCTTTGAGCAAGCCTGCTGAAAGAACAAATGTCCCATAAGGAGATATCCCCTTCTCATCCCCTCCCTTAACCTCCCCCTCTGTAAGGCTCATAAATATGTGTATCCCATAGCAAACATGACACCACCTTCCCCTGGGATGACAGAGCCTACACTCTAAATTTTCAGCCATTTTTTCCTTTTTTCACACCTTTCCTCTTTACCTGGTTATAACTTTCTGTTTGGTATGAAAAATCATATTTTCTGAGGGGGTTGCACTGTCAGCATCATATTTTGATCTTTGAACACTTATGAGGGGACTGGGAAGAAAAATGGCTTTTTCAATCTGAGTGGGGTAAAGAGCAATCAGATTATTTCTGAGGGGGACATTATGTCTGCTCAGCACTTTGGTCCTCTTTTATTTGTCACCTGGGGTATTCCCTTATGTGGGCTGTATAGGTATGTGCAGCCGCAAAGGGTGTGGTTTTGGAGCTGTTTTGGTTTGAAAAAGGTTATAGATTTTAACAGAGGAAATATAGCCCTGAAAGGCTATATGCTTCTGATTTTGACCATTTGGTCTGATATTTTTCACTCTGACTTAATTTACGGCAAATTTATAACCCTTCTTAAATGTTTATGCGAATGGAAGGTTACCTGCGGTCATTAATATTAGGGCCCTGTTGTAATTTTAGAGGTCTGAGATGGGGGTACGGGTTTCAAGTTTTAGGCCGCACACCCGTACCCCACCAAATCCTGGGGAGTACATCCCCCACCCCTCCCCCCGGCGCGCCGGCCTCGTCAACGGCTCCGGGTGGGGTATAAAGTGGTGTATGTATGTGGGAGACCAAGCCTTATAAGAAGTCAGACCCTTTCTTAGTTACACATACGAGCAGGAAGATATTTCGAATTCATGAAGATCATAATGAAGCTTACCAATACAACTTTCTTTCACTCTCTCCAATTCTTCTTTCCTTCTTGCAGATAGCACCAATTTACAGCCACATTTTGCCAGTTCGTAAGCTAAATGCTCGCCAATACCGCTAGAAGCACCCGTGATCCACACCACTTTACCACGAAGTTTTTCCGCTGGTTTGGCACCGAACCTCTCTTTGAACTTGAGAATAATATCGCAGTCGAGGACAAAGTTAATGATCAGAATTATGACGATGATAACAACGAGAAGAAACATGACTGCGTTGTTGGAAGGGGATGATTGACTACTTTTTGTAAGTGGTCATGAAAAATCGTACTCAATGAATGAGTTGCCAGTAATCGGATACCCGTGTTTGCGAAAAGAACTCTGGGATCGTCAGGGGGCAAACATTGCAAGTCGGCACAGGGTAGGGTAACTGGAGGGTAGGGTGAGGGTAGTTTTTGAATCAATTTACATCTCCATAACCAAAGTAAAAGTTACCTCATAAATAGAATACGTTATCCTAGGTTTTAATATCATCTATCCAAATCTTCTCATAAAATAAAGTGGAAAGAAACCCATACGTTTGTACCGTCCACCACGGAGAAAAAAATTCAACTTGGTACATGACATAACGTTTGTTCCACTTTACATGACGTACTTCACTACACTGTCGGAGTTAAATATGGCGTCCGAGAGCATGGCTGATTTTGCGTGGAAACGTTTTTGAGATTTTCGTCAAGTACACCAGATAGATAGCTGATATAAAACGTTGGAAATCATGAGGACGCTTTTAAGTGCTAGATTTACTTCACAAAGCCGTCATTTAGCCTTACAATGGAGAAGAAATATCCCAATTCCAGGAAGACAGGCAAAGTTCACCGTAACCACGTGGACTCCTTTAGCTACAGCGTTTAATTCCCCACATCCGAAACAGGATCGTTATTTAGAGCCTACTGGTCTCTTTGGCGTAGAGGAACTAACTAGCACTTCTGGATTTTCAGTACTCAAAAATCGAACCTTATCTGAAGGTGTTACAATTGTGGATGAAATTCTACAATCTTCCCCAACCCCACGTCTTGTGGCGCTGTTTGACAAGTTGTCCAACACCTTATGTGTTGCAGCTGATCTGGCAGAGTTTGTTAGGTTGACACATCCCGATCATCAAGTGCGAGGTGCTGCAGAAGATACCTCGAGGGCAATAAGTGGCTATGTTGAAGAACTCAATACAACTCCAGGCTTGTACAATGTACTAGGAAAGCTTTTATCAAGCGACAAACATCAGATGAATGAAGAAACTAGAAGAGTAGCAGAGCTGTTCTTATTTGACTTTGAAAAGAGTGGAATTCATTTGGATGCGGAAAAACGGAGACATTTTGTGGAGCTTCAAGAAGCTCTATTAGTAATTGGCACCCAGTTCTCTCAAATGACGTCATCACCTGTCTGTGTTCCGCTGTCTCATTTTCCAATGGCTGATGAAGTTGCCCACTTTTATCCAGTAAGCGGTGATCATGTAATCATAGACTCTGCATTCCTTGATTCAAACAATGAGGAGCTGCGTAAACTGATTTACATGGCTTGTTTAAAACCAGAAAAGTCACAACTGCAGATTCTAGATCTTCTTCTCACGGCTCGACATCAAGTTGCTCAGGTGGTCAACTTTCCCAGCTATTCACATCATGCATTAATGGGAACAATGGCAAAAACTCCAGAAAATGTCATGGACTTTCTAACACAAGCAGCAAATATGCTTCGTGGTCCAGCAGAAAGAGAAATGCAAATATTAACTAGCTTGAAGAAAGACACAACACAAAATCCAACCGTGAAGTACATTGAGCCATGGGATCTGCATTACTACTCTGGATTGGCAAGGTATCAGTCTGTTAAGATGAACCGTTCAACCACATCAGCATATTTTCCACTTGGTGCCTGTATGGATGGGTTAGATATGTTGTTTAAGGACCTGTTTGGGATATCACTACAAGCCCAGGAACCAGCTGAAGGAGAGCTGTGGTCTTCTGATGTGCAAAAACTGCGTGTGGTACATGAAACAGAGGGGTTGCTAGGATACATCTACTGTGACTTCTTTAGCAGAGAAGAGAAGCTACCACAGGATTCACATTTTACCATCAGAGGTATGTGTGTAGTGTGCGCCTTTTAACTTCAAGAAATATAATATTATTTCTACAGACATTTTGTCAATAATTATAGGGCCCGATGGGTTGACATGTACATGTACTGGTCAGTAGAAGGCTGTGCGGCCCCACAATGTCACTTCTTTAATAGTTATACACAATTCAGTGCATTCACACGCTGAGACATTGACACTTGCATGTACATATATTGAATGAATGAGAAGGCCAGATGGAAAATTATTTGGCACAGGGTTATGGCATACATAGTATAGGTGTTACAAATATTTGTTGTAGCCATTCCAATATTAAATACTGATATGTCTTATTGGCTGATCAGCGTTGTTACTTTCATGTTAGGTGGTCGTGTGCTTGATGATGGCTCGTATCAACTTCCAGTTGCTGCAATTGTTTGCAACTTTCCTTCACCTGGAGTGTCATCCCCTCCACTCCTTACACACAACATGGTTGAAAACTTGTTTCACGAGATGGGTCATGCAATGCATTCTATGCTGGCTCGCACTCAGTATCAGCATGTTACAGGTACAAGATGTGTCACAGACTTTGCGGAGGTTCCTTCTGTGCTTATGGAGTACTTTGCATGGGATCCAAGAGTGCTGCTAAGGTTTGCACGCCACTACAAAACTGGCCAAAGCCTGCCAGAGGAATTTGCACAGCGCCTTTGTCAGGGGAGAACTATGTTTGGTGCCTTGGAGATGCAGCGACAGGTGCTGTATGCAATGATTGATCAGATTTACCACGGTAGACACCCGCTTGATGGCTCAACTACAGATATCCTAGCTTATGTTCAGAGTCAGCACACAGTGATTCCACATGCACCAGGTATGCTACAGACTCTTGACACATTCGTGGTCATGATCAATGATTGAAAATTACTTCTGTCTACCTTTTCGTAACAATTTTAAGTAATTGTGGTTGTAAGAATCAAGGACTTGATCCTCTCATTAAAGGCATCTTAACTTTTGTCACAAGTTACAACTGTAACTGACTCTGCACACCCTTGAGGTATTAATAATTAAGCTTGACAAGCCAAAAAAGAGAGGTTTTAGGGTATTTTTACAAAAGAAAAATTGGCAGTTAGTCAGGAAAACAGTATCAATATTAATGACAGCAAGGTTTTTAATGGGACTGAAAGTATTAAAATTGAGTTATGGGAGATCATGAAGCGTACTCAAAATAAAGTTTTTCAGCATTACATTTGGCTGTTTCTGCATGTTTGGATTATTTATTGAAGTCTCAAGAAAAGTTCAAGCAGTTGTACTCATAGAACTTTTTAAAGCTTCTTGCTTGTCTCTCTATAGAAGAGTGCCATCTCTCAAGACTCTCATCTCATGGGAGAGTGGAAACTTACTGTTCAGAGCCTACTGTAACTTGTTTAAGACAGTACATGGATACAGGTCATATTTTATGTTTCTTTGATTTGCAGGCACAGCCTGGCAACAACGCTTTAGCCATCTCAATGGTTATGGCGCAAAGTACTATTCATATTTGTGGTCCAGAGCTGTAGCATCTCGTGTTTGGCACCAGTGCTTTGCCAAGGATCCTTTCTCCCGAGAAATAGGTGAGAGGTATCGTCACACCATGCTGGCCTATGGAGGAGGAAGAGAACCCAACCGCCTTGTTGAGGACATGTTAGAGAAGAAACTGACAACCAGCGATTTAGTACAGTCTTTGTTGGATGATCTCAAAGCTTCAAATCCCTTTTATTAGTAGATTTAATTGCCAAGTGAACAATTCAAGTTTCAACGTTTTTACTTTAATTCTTCAGCACAAACTTGGCCAAGCCCTTTTTTTCCAACCAAATTCCCAAGGGCTAAACCAAAGTAAACTAAGGTAGTAAATAATGTTGATGAAAAATACATGTATTTACCATATTTCAGGGGAAAAAATCATGTACATTGTAAGGCCTGCCAATTTTGTCTGCTTTTACTTAGAAATAAAAGTACAAGGTTGGATCAATATGAACCAGTGTTCACTCAGGGCTTGAGATTGGTGCTGTCCGGTCATCCATGACAAGTAGATTCTCCTTTTGGGCAAGTACCTTTTCATTCTCACTTGACCTACATGAAAGGATCATTAATCATTAAGGTGATTCCTTAGTATCGCATTGCGCATCCCTACTGTGTACAATTTTCGCGTCATTAGCGCATGCACATGAGGGCATGAACATACAAAACGTAAGAGATTTCCCTCAAACTAAGCTTGATAGTGAAATAAATGCTCCTTTTCTCTTATATGAGCACGGTGACCCCCACTTTTTGTTTCATAATTTCACTGAGAACGACATCCTCAATAACTGAGAAAAATATTAGCAGAAATCTATGCCCGCTACTTTTTTGGCATATGAAACACATACTACAGAGGGAGACATAACGGGCCCAACAGCGCATGTCCAAATTTTAAAGGATAAAAAAATGCAGGGTATTTGAAGACATTTTTTCTGAGACGTAGATGAATAAACAATCAAAGAAAGTCAAACTCTGTGTGATATAACATGCTGCATTGAAAACTAATCAAACTGATTTGTTGTGCACGGAGATTACCAAAAGTCACCTAAATAACCGAATTTGTCAGCATTGAGGCGTGAAAACAAGCACGCCGGGTGACCCCCTCCTTTTACTGCGTTTCTAATATCTCCTTGTCCTGTAACAACAGCATACCAAGTTTCATCGCAAATCTATGGCGGGTTCTTTTACTAGGAAATCACCTTAAAAGAACAAACTAAGACTTAACGAGAGCAAGCAATATTTGAGAGATACTTGAATGTCCTAAGGGAAACCTGGAATTCAAGTTTTTTTCAAGCCCTGTCTCTGTTTCCTAGTTGAAATACTTCTAGACAATTCAAGAAAAAATATTGGTATCTTTATTCAAAACTTAAGGAAACTCATCAGTCATCAAGTAAATTATTTTATACTTAGATTTGCACTAGTTTGATACTAAGATTGACTCCAATGGCATTTCCTACGGTTATTAAGCAGTTTTAAAAGCCTCTGATTATTGGTAGTCTTTAATGCAAAGATTTCAATAGATGACCAACTCACTAGATGAGACACATGGAGTTATGCACAATATTTGAAGACTACAACCAGTCCCTTGACTTTCACTCATCTTCCTGGTGTTCGTATATTGATAGGGCAAAAGGCAAATTTTGCATGCCCATTGTCTCTTGTGTTCTCCATTTGAACACTACCAAGTCTGACTGAATGCAACCTACATAACGCAGAACATGCTCCAACGCATACCCCATGCAATGAAAACATACTTCAAGTAGTTGTGGACAAGTCTGAAATAATGATCAAGGCTGAGATGAGAGTATGTCAGTGTAGTTTTGGCTGACTGTGAAAAAGCAAAAGATTGCACAATGATTGCACAGTGATCCAAATCAGCATCTGCATTGAACACTGGTCCTTCACTGAGCCTAAGCATGGGAGCTACATAATTTTTATTCAAATATTGTTCTTCAAGAAAGCACTTTCAAGACATGGCTTTAAAAGCTGGAAGAACGCCACCAATGTGGAGCAAGATAGCCATCAGGCACAGGAATCTTCTGATCTTTGATACATGCTTCTAAAAACACCTTCAATCTCACAACAGGTCCACTCTGTGCCTTGTCTGTCACTTTCTCTATCTTGGGTACATAGTCTAACACTAGCGTGTTGAGCAACTTTCCAAATTGTTTTTTATACTTCCTCATCAGTGCATGTCCCGCAACAGCTAGGAATTCATAAAGAGCTGTAGCAGTGTAATCAGGTCTTGGCTCTAAGTTCAACATTCTCGACAGCCATGTCCACCCATTACTAAGTCCATAAGGGTGTTGGTTTGATTGTCCACTTGGTGGTATGGAAGAGATAACAGCTGCATACAGTCGCACAAGTCCAGTCATGCGCTTAAGGAACTTATCCTGCTCTTCAATCTCTCCCTCTGAACACTGATAACCAAGTGATGCAAAGTACTCTGCATCTGTCAGTTCAGCCGCTCTTGGGATGTAAAATGGCACTAGGAATGGGCACTGGTCATAGAATTGTGCCAGAATGAGATCGCCAACATCAGGAAAACTTGACCACATGCCTGTGATAACTGCAGCAATGGGAAAAGCTGAACTTTGACTGGACGAAACTTGTTGTGAACCCTGCTGCACCAGTTTCCTTGCAAGAAGCTCTTTACAGAAAGGCTGGAAATAAAGTTACATTGTAAATAATATTATTGTGGTCTTATGCGGCTCATATTTAGCAACTTACAAGTGGTATACTGGAATACAAAGGGAGCTGCCTGAGTAGGTGCAAGTTGTAACAAGGATCACTGTAATGTGCAGTTCCAGGAAATATACATACCCACCCCAGGGAAAGTCACTGAAAAATGCAAGAGGGTAGGGTATTCAAAAGTCAAAGTTTTCGAAGAAAAGTATGACATCCAGAGGGATGGGAGATGCATGCCAAAAACCTTCAGTGGGAGGATTTTTTTCTGGCTCAACAAATTAATTTACTATCAATAACAGTTCTTAACCAACCTCTCTTGCAAAGCGTAATCAAACTGTATAAAACCTTTTGTCACTGATTAGGACTTCAAGGCACTTACATGTACATGTACTGTAGTGAACTGGGCTTATACTTAAATTAAAGGTAACCTACCTTAGCTGCTGAATGCTTGGAAATTGAGATCTGTTTTCCTCCAACTTGTACAGATTGCCCAGACAGTAGTTTGGTCAAGCGCTGAATCTTGTCCAGCAGATGACTAGGTGACTGGTCAGAAATGGCATTGATGGGTGTAGTAACAGCCTTGTGAAGGTCAAATTTATACTGCTTCAATGATTTGTCTGTGTTCAGCTGCTCAGCAGACTCAACAATCTGAGTTTTGTAAGATGCTAACCTTGAATACTCCTTCCATGCTACAGCTGAGATACAAGAAGAAAGCTCTTTTGAGATTCCTGGCTTTGATTGTCCCTTGGAATCTGAAGTTTGACTTGTTACTGTTGATGGCTGGTTGCTTTGTTTCTCTTTGGAAGCTTTCAAGGCTTGCTGTCTCTTTTCTTCTTCTTCTTTAGCTTTTGCTTCTTCTTTAGCCTGGCGTTCAGCTTCTTCCTTAGCAGCCTTGCTATTGGCCTCATGAACAAGGGTTTTTGCTTTTTGCAATAAGCTTTGAATCAGGACAGTACAGTCCTGAATTATTTTCACATTCATCTCAGTTGCTTGACCGTTTTCATGAGCACTATCAAGACTGTTTTGAGTAACTTCTAATACTTCGTTCACTTCTCTCTGTATTTCTGACACGGATGGTGGTAACAATGACTGAAATTCACAACCTTGGAATGTTTGTTGAATTTTGACAGCGGTTTCTTTAACGCTGTTCCAAGAAACTTCAAGGTTCTTTAATTCTTTCTTTATCTGCTGTTCTTGCCTAAGCACTCTTAACCGTAATTCCTCTACTTCTTTGACTTTCCTAGCTGCTCTTTCTTTAAACTCTCTGTGAGATTGCTCAAGTTTCTGTTGACGCAGTCTGGCCTCTTCACTTTTCCTTTGTTCATCTTCCTGTAATGCCTGCACTGATTTGATAACCTCATCCACCCTCTCATTTTCCTTCTGTCTCAAATACTGATTTTTCGCATCGAGAAGTTTTTTTGAATTCTCCGAAAATTTCTCTTTTCTAGAATTCAGCCTTTCTCCTGCTTGATGCTTCTTTTCTATTTCGTACTGATGAATAGCGACATGTGTACTGTCGAAGTTTGCTTGAAGTTCTTTTTCAAGTACATGTAACTCATCATTTTTTAAACGTTCACTTCTCTCGCATTCTAAGTCACTTTCCACGCTTGAAGCGAAACTGCTGATAAAAAAATCATCACTGTGCCTTGTTTTATCTCTTGATTTCTCTTCTGCGGCATTTGGCGATAAAATATAACTGGTTTTTGCTCCAACAGAAATGGAAGACGGTGAAACAGTCGACAAATTTGAGGGCAACAAAGGTGGTTTTGAACATTCGTCCAAATTTTGTTTAGTCGGCTTCCAATCAGAGTCATAAGTTAAGCAACCCTTAGAGCAGGATGCTAACCCTCTCAGCACATTTAAAAGTTCCATAGATGAACTATTTGGCGATGCAGAAGGTGGCCTTCCACTGACTTGCGCTGAAGCCGCCATTTCGACGCTCGTTAACGCGTTGGACCTGGAATCGAATTAGCATTTCCAAATATGGATGAATAAATTCCCAACGTTCCTCAGTAGTTGTGAAAACTTCTCAAATTTTTGAACAAGGAAGGATTCTTTGATTTCGTTGCCGTTTGTATAGCTTACTTGACAACAATGACTCTGTTGGAATAATAACCCTCTTGGTCTGTATTTTTGCATTCTTATTCTCTTCTGAAACTTTGAATACACTGAATAAAACTCACGTGTAAAAAAGTTTGTTCATATTCACTTGGTTTACCCCCGGTTTACCCATGGCGACGTGGTTGCCAAGCGTTCTTAACCAATCAACAACAAGCCATAAGCGCCATCAGGAAATTAATGTACAGTTACATACCAAAACTTGATTCGATCGTTGCAGTGATTATACAACTTTAAGTATTGTTAGGTAGTTATTTCCCAAATGGAAGACTTGGTCGTTTGTACGTGCGTGACTTCGAGATGATACGCTATCGCCATTCGAAAGATTTCGCCTTCTAATATTCGTTGTTTGTATTTTGTGTTCGACACTACTTGATGTCAAGTACCAGCTGAATTCGACCGCATCGACAATGTTCTTGCCCACGATGGTTTTGAACGTTCGCTGGAGATTCCAAAAGAAACTAAACTTCGTCTTTCTGCTCTTCATTTGGCATATTTCATCGACGTATGGTCAAGGTTATTTTCCGAAATTAGCAGACCTTGCAGAACTTAAACCCATAACTTCAACGTCGACGTGCGGTTCGACAACTAGTAAATATTGCGAGTCTTCCATTAGACAGACTTCTTTGCAAACTTGCGTTGAGCAAACGTGCAAATTTGATTGTTGTGCAAACTGTGGTTCAAGTAAACCCGTGCCTTCAGATTTGGCGGAATTTTCGGATAAATTTGGTGTCACACAAGACGGTGATCCGAGAAATGGGACCATTGTCAGATCGTTTAGATTTCAAGGTGATTCCCATATACGGCCTCTTAGGGTTCCTGCAATAAACTACGTGAACCCCGGATTCACTATAAGCGTGTGGATTAAACAGAAGAAAGGAAATAAGGGGTAAGTTAAATAGAGCGACATGTAGGTTCTAGTTGTGAAAGGAGGAGTAGACCCAAGGCTTGCAGCTGTTTTCCCGGCCCGGTGTAATGTCGCATTGAGCTGTTATTTGATCGAACCCAATCAAACTCACTCCGATTGAGGTATCGAACGTAGCGGTACAACAGTTTGTTGTTTCATTAGAGGTTTAGTAACAAGCTGAATCAAAATTAACAACATAAACCTGTGTATAGATCAGGCTGTGGTTAGAAATCGAAGATTCAAACAATCGGTGCGGCGTTCGATTACCCATTTCTCATATGAGTCTCCAGTAAGTCTTATGTTCAGTTACCAAATTTAATTCACGGATTAGCATTGACGGCAGACAGTTTCCTGCATGAACATCGTAACCCACTCCCCTAGCCCTGTTGATATCATAATGTTTTTCTATTATGAGGCATCTTAGGAGTACGTGCCTTTGAGGACATAATCCCGCGGGTTTAATTACTATAAGGTGACCTGTCGTTTAGTCCTGATGTTTATATTCAAGACTTTATACATATTTATTGAACACATTTCAATCAAACTCGATCAAAGTCAGAATCCAGGGTATGCTGTAATGACTTTAAAGGAGCTACATCACAATTTACGGATCTTGAAGTTCGGCATTTGTAATCCGTGATAATCTTCTACATCCTTAACTATCCTTGTTTCCTTATGGCTTATTATTATCTCTTTGCTGTTTTTCTATCTTAAGTTAGTAATTACAACCATTTTACAGGTTTCCTTCAATTTTGAGGTATCTTAATTTGCACATGGCAAAAACGACTCAAAATGCCATGACTGAGCTCCTTTAAATTAGGTAAACAATAGACTGTTCACAGCCTCTCTATTTAGGCACGCAAAAGAAAAAGCAAGCAAAGCTAGCACAAAGCATTCAGGGGTAAGGGAGAGGGGTGGGGTGGGGTCTGTGAGTTAAGCTAGTAAGAAGAATAGAGAGACTAGACATCTTTGGAAAAATGTGGACTTATTAAGCTCCTCCCACTGTTATCACCTTGTTGCTAATAGTTCCACCCCTTGACCAGTTAATTAAACTGGACCAATAAAATTTGAGCGGTAAATTGCTTGTTTAATTGATTACAAGTATCAGTTTGCAAACAACAACAGGTATGTGCATTCGAGTGTTGAGAATGTTGTCCCAGACGACATCTTCAGCTCCAAAAAAAAGCTGCTTAAAGGGGGAGAAAGGCAAAATCAAGTGGCCCTCCTGATTTTCGTAGGATATGCGCTTGTTGTTATGCTACAGTATTCCCTTGAGGAATCTTGGCAAGACGTCTTACATATCTGCGGAGAATTTATTCTGAAGGTGTTACACAGTGTGGCACTCGTTTTACATCCAAAAAGGCTTCCACAGTCTTCCAAAAACAAGCTTGTATTTTGCTTCTCCAATCAGCTGAAGCACATCGTCCTTTGTTGACAAAATGATGGCAGTAGTCCTAAGCTCTTCCATCTCTTTTACATGTATTAGTTCTTTCATGATGCTTTTAAGTTGTGAACAAGGAGAACAACAACATTCGCACCAGTTGGATTTCTTTTACCATTCTATAGAGTTGATATATTAGACTTCCCTCAAAGACAGTTGGCAAAATTGCAACAACATCTTTCAACCAAAGAAGATTAATAGCAGTCTCTTTCCAGCTGCCCATCATCATCTACTTTTTTTGGCCACACAGTAAATAATTCTAAAAATAATAAATTAAAATAAGAATTGCATGAATAATGTTGAAAATTCATTAGTTACTGACATCTTTGTTTCAACTTACAGGACAATTATTTCCAAAGATGAAAACATTCCACCAGATTATGCCAATGTATTTCAACTTGTCATTCAGGATTATAACCTGATGTTTTACTATCGGCCGACTACTGGTAATGCATCTGTTGCCTCATACACCCTTCTACAAAGCCAAAGTGAAAAGCTTCAAGCAGATGAGTGGCATTTAATAACTGTGGCGGTTATTAACAAAGGACTGTCATATTACATTGATGGAGAACTCATGAATGCAAATGTTGCCACTCTGACTGGACCTATCTCTGATTCAGGAGGTGGTGTTCGAATTGGACAAAAATATGGAGGTTAGTGGTCTTGCCAAGTCTACAGTTCATGTTAAGCCATGTTAAGTGACAATAATGGTGGGAGGCACTGTGACCCAATTGTGGAGGTGGGGTGGCCTCATGGTCAGTGTGCTCATCTCCGGATCAAGCAGTCCGGATTCAAAACCTGGCCAGGAACATTGACTGTGTTGTGTTCTTGGGCAAGACACTTTGCTTTCTCAGTGTCTCTCTCCACCCAGGTGTACAAATGGGTACCCACAGATTTGATGCTAGGGGATAACCCAGTGTGATGGACTAGCATCCCATCCAGGGAGGAGTAGAAATGCTCCTAGTTGCTTCATGCTACTGAAACCAAAGTTGAGCGCTGGACTGATGGGCCACTTGGCTTGTATGCAGACTTTATCTTTTTTACTGTGGCCCAATTAATGGTTAAAACTTATTATTGCACTGCTTACTGGATCAAGTAGGAGTCCAAGTTTGAGCTCTGGCTGGGGAGCCATTCATTGCATTGTGTAGCTGGGCAGTACACTTAACTCTCACAGGATCCCATATCAACCTCCCTAACCCTAACCACCCCCAGATCATTTTTCTTTTGTACTTACCTAAATGTAAACACCTGATCTCTAACTTTGTAGTCCATCTTCATCTCCACTAGGCCACGCAAGCAATCGTTGCAAATTTGCTAAAAATTGTTGGTCTAATAATTTTATTGGTCTCCAGGCTCCACCTTCCCCTTTGACACAAATTAACCTACAGTAGGTTGAAAATGTCATTCTGACCTAAAGTCAGAACAAATTGACCTACAACAAGTATATAAAAAATTGTGATTGGGTAACTAGCAATTTGATCCTGACTGGGTTAGCTCTGTGATGTACTACATGTAGTTACATGTAGCATCCCATGCAAAAAGAAGAAGGTATTTAATACTAACTCCTTCCTTCTTACTAAAACTGGATCAAGCCAAGCCAGCAGGGTGGAATATTTTTGTTTGTTGTAGACTTAACCTTGTTTGACTTTTTTAGGTGACGCTGAGTGGCAGTATGAAGGGTTGATGCTAGACATCTTTATGTATGAGAGAGCTTTGACCAACAGGTAAACATGGAATTTAATCTTCAGTTGATAGCAACAAAAATGCAACAAATTGACATTTTTAAGAGCCTTTTCAGCCTGAGCTCATATTTAGTTAACCATCTAACTGACTGACTGACTGACTGACTGACTGACTCAGACTGACTGTCTGCTTACCTTTGAAAAATGGGTCTTTAGGTGCACAACCATTCACACAAATGAGTTTTTCTCGCACCTTCATTGTATAACAAATCATTTGAAGAACTCATTTCTATATTAAAGGTTGTGCACCAGGACTCATTTTGAAGTAATATATCAAACACAAGAGACAGTGTTTCATTGAGATATCCAACCACCGAGAAGAGAGTTGAAAATACAGTGCACAGCTGAGTATTTTTGACAAAATTCAAGGTGTTTGGATAGCCTATGAAACACTGTCTCGAGTGTTTGATTTATCTTCTCAATCGAAACAAAACCTTAGGAGTAAACGGAGAAGTAAAATTGTCAGAATCTATGCTTATTAAGACTGGGAGTCCAAACCTCCTTCACGCTGTGATTTTCTTTGTTTTAACTTGATGAATTATCAATGAGTTTGAGAAACACAGGTATTAAAATAGCAACTTGGAAATAGCTTATTGACTTTGTTGTAGGTAATGAAATTAACATATTGCAATATTTTTTCAGGGAAGCAACTGAGGCATTTACTGGTGTGCTCCCGTTTGCATATGTTGCTAGCAGTTGCCGTTGTCCACCTACTCATCCAAAAATAAATGTCGCTGAACCAGCTAAGTGTCTGAAAAACTTAGAAGGAGATCTCGATACTGTATCCCGCCTAGCAGACACAGCACACCCAATTGAGTTTGCTACTGATGGCGACACCCTAAGCTTCTGGCTGTCTGAGATCACAAATAGTGTAACCATTGACATAAATTTGTCTTATTCAGGTTTGCAGGTAATGTTCTTTTTTTTTTTTTCATTTTCAAATACTGAGGCTCCTGACTAGTGAAACATGTATGACATCACTGTGTCACCTTTAATATTAAATCATGAGGCTGTAGTTTAACTATTGTAAGCAGAGTTGTGTGGGGGTTATATTGAGACCATGCATTTCAAAGAAAATTGGTACAAAATTCACATGTAGAATTATTAATTAAATTAAATATGTCATAAAATGTTTTGTGAAGATTTTCCAAACCCCTGTACATGTGCATGCTGTTGAGAAAAAATTCCTTATGACAGTAATAGTTAGTAATGGTTAATACTAAATATTGTAAGTTATAATTTGAATTTATAATTTACTAATATAAGTAAAAAGAAACCTTCAGTGAGTGGGAAAAAAAGACCTGAGATCGGATACAGAATAACAACTTTTAGATCTCTTTCTCATCAGTATAAAATACCAAATTCTTAAATGTTAATATGTAGACAGACTACCATTTTTTACAGTCTCTGTAAATTTGATGTTTCATAATGTAACGCAGGCTATAAATAGCTTGTTAGATGACAACAGAGTTTGTTTCGTTTTCTAGGTCTTCTACATTGTTTTGACATTCTATGGACCAGTGCCAGGGGGACTGGAAATCTTACGATCAACAGACAATGGAAGAACTTTCCATCCTTGGCAGTATTTTGCTGAAGACTGTGTTTCTTCATTTAGCTTACAAAACAACGGTCCTCTTACACAACCTGACTCGGTCAATTGTGTCCAATATGTCAAGTGAGTTCTTTTATCTAAAGAGTCATTGAAAAACCTTTGTCAGTTTAACCTCTGTATGTCAACTATTGAACAATTAGACTAGGAGCCAAAGTTTTCTATGAGTGAATAGTCAATGAGGCACAGCCAAGTTGACTATCGCTCTTTAGCAATAATTTTCAGTTTAAGTGCAGAGTGCACAGGATCATAATGCCTATCAGTGAATGGAGAGCGATGAGTGTACCAATCAGATTTGCAGATTTCTAATAGAACACAGAGTGGCTACTAATTTCAGTTATTCTTGACTTAAGTAATTCTCCCTGTTCCTGAACTGTGCTTCCCATATTTTTTTCATGTTTTGTAATATCTGAACTCTTAAGTGAGTTTTGTCATATAATTGTGTCAAACCCTACTACACTGTACATTTATTTCAAGTCCATTTGTTTTCAACAATGATGTTACATTTTATATTATTACAGGCCATTGCTATCCAGCCGAGAGGTGCTTACTTTTCAGACAGAATATCCGCCACCCCAAGGTTCCAATATTCCCGTGCGGCCTTTTGGTCAAGGTTGCAGCAACCTATATTGCTCAGAAAGTCTGCTGCAGTTCTTAAAAGCCACCCATGTCAAATTTCGCTTCCACAATCACACTCTGGTACAGAATCCTCAACATAAATATTATGGCTTGGAGAGAGTTCTTGTCACTGGCAGGTTAGCACACCAACACATGTTCACTATGTTCTAAATAATGTATGTAATTAGCCTGATTATCCTGTGATTGAAAGTCAATCAATCAATCAACTCTAATTTATACACAGTAAAATTTAAAGCTGAGCAACAGCTTGTGGGACCATGTAAAACTAAAGATTTAAAAAGGTAAATAAAAGGGAAGTTTTGAAATACAAATTCCTATTAAATATTACATGTAAAAACAAAAAGTTAGCTGCCCAATAACGCTATATGGGAGGCACAGTGGCCTCATGGTTAGTGCACTCGTCTCCGGATCAAGCAATCCGGGTTGGAGCCCTGGCTGGGGACATTGTGTTGTGTACTTGGGCACGACACTTTACTCTCACAGTGCCTCTCTCCACCCAGGTGTATAAATGGGTACTGGTGAACATTATGCTGGGGGTAACCCTACCATGGACTAGCATCCCATCCAGGGGGGAGTAGAAATACTCCTAGTTGCTTCATGCTACTGAAACCGGAATAAGCTCTGGCCTGATGGGTCACTTGGCTCGTATACAGACTTAACCAGTAACGCTATAAATGAAGCATTAAAATGTGTTAAGAGCATTATTAAAGAGGACTATCCAGGACATTTTATATTTTGTTGCCTCTTTAGGTGTGAATGTTTTGGGCACGCCTCATCCATCAGTTACGTTGAAGGGAATGCTACACACCCGGGGTATTGTGTCTGTGACTGTCACTCTTCAACTAACACTGAAGGGGAAACTGTAAGTGTGTTCTGCTTGTGTTAATATGTATTTAATATTTCTTTTTATTGCCTGGTTTCAGGAAGTATCCATGTTCAGCCCAAGGAGGGTTATCAGAAATTCCAAGGGGGAGGGGGGTCTCAAAATTCAACATTGAGTTGGGAGTGGGGGGGGGGGGGGGGGGCAGGGGCAAAAAACAAAACACCCCAGGAAGGGGGTAGGGATTTTTTTGAAAAAAACAAAAATTTT